>Ga0189284_100045_pt1 | contig 222621 bp, 213 predicted proteins | sample N32C7minimetaG_FD_130314 | JGI IMG/M metagenome (GOLD analysis project Ga0189284, IMG submission 130314) | Marine microbial communities from the Costa Rica Dome - N32 C7 mini metaG | ecosystem: Environmental > Aquatic > Marine > Oceanic > Photic zone | place: Costa Rica: the Eastern Pacific...
AGATGGCCGAGGCGGCCGCCGAGATGATGAAGAACCCGTTTGGGGCCAAGCCGCCCAAGCCGGGCGAAGGCCCGACGAAGGAAGAGCGCGAGACGGGTTTCTACGACGTGCTGTTTGTCGCCCACGCGCCCGACGCCGGCGTAGACACGCTGCACTTCGGAGTGAAGGGCAAATACGATCCGGGCTATGGTTCGACCAGCCGGATGCTGAGCGAGACGGGCATCGCGCTGCTGGCGTCAAAGGCGGAAGGCGGCGTCGGCACGCCGGGCTCGTTCCTGGGCGAAGCGCTGGTTGAACGCTTGCAGGAGCACGCCGAGATCAGCTTCGCGGTGGAAGACTGATCGACCGGTTTGGCGAGCCCCCACCGATTGGTCGGGACGGGGGCTCGCCAGGGGTCAGAAGCTGATGCGGACGCTGCCGCGGATGTTGCGACCGGGCAGCGGGACGAAGTCCTTGGTGAAGCTGGAGTGGCGCCGCCCCTCCTGATCGAACAGGTTCTCGCCCGCGATCTGGAACACGACGTTGCGGTTTGACGGCAGCGGGCGCCAGGACAGGTAGAGATTGACGAAGGTGAAGGCGTCGGTCTCGGTTTCGAACTCGGCGACGTCGTTCTGTTCGCCGAAATACTGCACTTCGCCGCGCAGTTCGAAGTCGCCATACTCCGCCTCCAGCGCGCCCAGCAGGCTAAGCGGCGGGATGCGGGGGACGTTGGAGTCGTCGGACAGCGTGGCATCGACATAGGAAGCGCGCAGGTCCGCATCGAGTGACCAGTCGCCATTGTCGATCAGCGGCAGGTTGAGGTCCGCTTCAATGCCGAAGAACTGGGCGTCGTTCTGGAGGTAGACGAACACCGGCAGATCGTCCTCTTCCATGCCCGTCGGGCTGAGATAGATGAAGTCGTCGAACGACTGGTAATAGACCGAGGCGCCAAAACTGACCGCGCCGATGTCACCGCGCACGAAGGTCTCAAGACCCCATGCGCTTTCGGTGTTCAAATCGGGATTGCCGATCTCGAACGCCTGCGTCGCAATGTGCGGACCGTTGGCGAACAACTCCTCACCTGCGGGTGCACGCTCGGACCGGGAGACGGTCAAACCCGCCCGGACGCCGCCTTCACTAGCGACCACGGCGGAGAGTGCGCCGGAGAACAGGTTGAAATCGCGGTCGAGACCCAGCGGCTGCGATTCCACATCGACCGCCTCGTAACGCGCGGCGGCTTCGATCTGGAGCCCGCCGAGGTCTACTTCCTGCGCGGTGAACAGGGAGAACTGCGTGGTTTCGTTGGGGGCAACAAAAGCCTCTTCACCCACAGCCGAGAAGTCGCGGTTCTTGAACTGCACGCCGATGATGCCGCCACTGCTCTGAAGCAGCTCGGCCCGCGCTTCGATGGTTTCGGTATCGAAGACGGTGCCGACTTCAGGGCCTTCGAATTCGGTGTGGGTGTAGTCGGAATACCCCCCGCGCAGCTTAAGGCGTGAGAAGAAGCCTTCGCCAAGATAGATGTCACCGCGAAAATCTACACGCAGCTGTTCGAGCCCGATGGTGACGATTTCCTCACCCTCTTCCTCAGCGCCTTCTTCTTCCTCTTCGCCTTCTTCACCGTGATGGTGTTCACCGCCCGGGCGTCCGACAAGGCCGTAGTCGGTCTCGTAATACCCGACCGAAGCACCGAAGCTGGATTCGCCAAGGATCACGCCAAGGCCGGCGTTTGCAGTCCATGTCTGAGTGCCGCTGTTCGGGATGAAGCCGCGCTGCCCCGCTGCCTCGCGGAATTCGTCGGCCTCTTCAAACTCACCCTCGGCTTCCTCCTCAGCGGCTTCGGCGAGCAGTTCCGCGCGGAAATCATCAGTGAGCTGTAAGCCGGGAATTTCGACATTGTCCGTCTCGCGAAAGCTGCCGTCGACATGCAGCACGAACACTTCTCCGAGCGGGACGTCGATCGAGGCACCGCCGCTGCGCAGGTTCGATGCGGTGTCGAAGGCGGTCAGTGCCTCGACGTGAATGCCGTCTTCAGGAATTGCGATCGGAATGCGACGGTCGATCACGTTCACAACCCCGCCGATCGCCTGGCTACCGAAAAGCAAAGCACCCGGCCCGCGCAGCACTTCGATCCGCTCGACGGTCAACGGATCAATCGTGGTCGCGTGGTCGGCAGAGGTGTTGCCAACATCGGCGGTGCCAAGCCCGTCGATCAGGATACGGACGCGCTCTCCGTCGAAGCCGCGCAGGATCGGACGCGATGCACCGGGCGAAAAGCTGGTTGCCGATACGCCGGGAACCTTGATCAGCAGATCGCCGAGTTGCCCGCTGAGATCCCGCTGAATTTCAGCGAGGCCGATGACATCCTGCCCGCCGATGAAATCGAGTTCGCGCAAACCTTCGGCTGCGACGATGATGTTGCCGCGGTAATGCGGATCGTCTTCCCGGTCTTCGTCTGTGGTCTCACGTGCTTGTGACTGCTCTCCCTCTTCGGCTGCCTCAGCCGCTTCCAAGGAAGTACTTGCGAGTGCGGGGGCTGCACCTAAGGCGAAGGTGAGAGCGGTCGCCAGGGCGAGGGTTGAACTGAACGGCTTCATCGAAATCCTCAATCATGCTCATAAAGGGGGGTGCCGCCATGTGATATCATCACATGATACAAGATATCACGCATCTAGTGTCGAGACTTCAAAGTGCAACCTGAAATTTGGAGGAGACGCCAAATCAACTGCCGCCGCGGGCAATCACTCTCCATTTGCGGCAAATGCGCCACAGTGCGTTACGCGAGCCGCCGCTAGAGCCAGCGTCGCACGCGCTGTTTGTATTCACGGTATGCTTCACCGAATTTCGCCTCAAGCAGCGCTTCTTCGGGCTTGATCTGGAATGCAGTGATGTATCCGATGAACGCGCCGAGCATCGCGATATTGATCGGCGAAGCCAAGAACAGCGCAATCCCTGTGAGGATCAGCAGCATTCCCAGATACATGGGATTGCGGGTGAAGCGATAGAGCCCACCCGTAACCAGGCTCGATGCCTTTTCCGGCGCGAGCGGGGTGACAGTGGTGCGCGCCTTAAAGAAGGCGGCGACCGAGACGAGATCAATCGCGAGGCCTGCACCAATCAAGAGCATCGCCCATATCCATTGCAGCGGGATGCTCACCCGCAGCTCGGGCCAAAGCTCCGCCACGCCCCACATCAGGCCGGCACAGCAAAGAGCAACCAAAGGTGGAGGCACACGGGTATTCAGCATTATCCGTCAAACTCCCAGCCAGAACCGGATGATCATCGCAACAATGCCGAGAACAGCCACGCTGGCAAGCCATATGCCCGCCATCCATGCAAGCCGCTGCCACAGCGGCGGGGGAGGATCAGGCGGCTGCAACATCAATGATACCCCTCTTCACCAACCTTGCCGCGAAACACCCAATAGGTCCACGCGGTGTATCCGACAATCAGCGGAAGGGTCAGGGCGACGCCGATCAGCATGAAGACCTGGCTTTTCGCCGGCGCGGCGGCATCCCAAATGGTGAGTCCGGGCGGAACCACATAGGGCCACATGGTGACGCCCAGACCCGCCATGCCAAAGAAGAACAGCGCGATGGCGAGCCAGAACGGCTTGCTGTTGCGTTCCTTGAGGATCGATCGCACCAGCGATATCGCGACGATCGCGGTGATGATCGGAACTGGCGCGGCGAAATAGATTTCAGGGGCTGTCAACCAGCGGGCGGCGTATTCGGCATTAAGGGTGATGTTGTAGAGGCTGACAGCCCCCATCAGCATTATCGTGGCAACAGCGGCGCGCACAGCCAGCCACCGCGCGTGGCTCTGAACCCCGCCATCCAGCTTCCAGATCAGCCATGTGCTTCCCAGCAAGGCATAGCCTGCGACCGTGCCGAGGCCGGTGAGCATGGTGTAGGGTGTAAGCCAGTCCCACCAGCTTCCGGCATAGGCGCGGTCGACCACTTCGATACCTTGCAGCAAAGCGCCCAAAGTCATGCCTTGCGCCATCGCGGCTACCAGTGAACCGCCAAAAAACGCGGCATCCCAGAAAGCGCGATGCGCAGGATCACGCCAGCGGTATTCGAACGCAACGCCTCGGAATACGAGGCCCAGCAGCATGGCGATGATCAGCGGATAGGTTGCCGGAAGCACCACGGCGTAGGCGAGTGGAAATGCCGCGAACAAACCGCCCCCGCCCAACACCAGCCAGGTCTCGTTCCCGTCCCACACCGGCGCGATGGAGTTCATCGCGCGATTGCGCCCCTGCCCTACGCGCAAGGTCGGAAACAGGATACCGATACCGAGATCGAAGCCGTCCATCACCACATAGGCGAAGACCGCGAAGGCGATGATGAAGGCCCAGATGACTGTCAGGTCCATCAGTTGGTCTCCCTTGCATCGGTGTTGGCGGCGGGCAGCGGAGCGCCTCCGCTTGCCCCCTGCATCAGGCCGGGCGTTATCCCGGCGGTGCGGATCGGGCCGGTGTCGCCACGCTTCGCACCCAGCTCTCCGGCATGGGGCGCCTTGCTCATCAATTGCAGGATGTACCACACGCCGATCCCGAAGACCGTGAAATAGACGATGATGAAAGCCAGCAGCGAGGCGGCGACGGCGGGCGCATCCAGCGGGCTGGCGGCATCGGCAGTGCGCAGCAAGCCATAGATCACATAGGGCTGACGGCCGACCTCGGTAGTGATCCATCCTGCGAGGACCGCAATGAAACCGCTGGGCGCCATCAACATCGCCGCACGGTGGAGCCAGGGCGCATCATACAGCCGCCCACGAAAACGCGCATAGAGGCTCCAGAGGCCGATCCCGAGCATGGCAAATCCGATGCCGACCATGATCCGAAAGGCCCAGAAAACCATGCCAACCGGCGGTTCTTCATCATCGGGAATGGTATCGAGCCCGGCCAGAGGAGCATCCGGATCGTGCTTGAGGATGAACGAGGATGCCTTGGGAATCTCGATCGCGTAGCGCACCGTCTTGGCTTCGCTGTCGGGAATGCCAAACAGGATCAGCGGCGCACCATCCGGGTGGCTCTGGTAATGCCCTTCCATCGCCATGACTTTGGCGGGCTGATGCTCCAGCGTGTTGAGCCCGTGCAAGTCGCCAGCGAAAATCTGCAACGGGGTCACCAGCGCGGCCATCCACATCGCCATGGAAAACATCTTGCGGGCGTGGGCATTGGTGCGGTCCTTGAGCAGGTGATACGCACCGACACCTCCGACAACGAAAGCGGTGGTAAGATAAGCCGCCATCACCGTATGGACGAGGCGATAGGGGAAGCTGGGGTTGAAGATAATCTCCCACCAGCTTTCACCGGGAAGGAACTGGCCGTTCTCGCCCATCACATGCCCCACAGGTGTCTGCATCCAGCTGTTGACCGAAAGGATCCAGAAGGCCGAAATGAAAGTGCCGATTGCCACCATCAGAGTGGCGGTGAAGTGCAGTTTCTTCCCAACTTTCTCCATCCCGAACAGCATCACGCCGAGGAACCCGGCTTCGAGGAAAAAGGCGGTGAGCACTTCATAGGCCATCAACGGCCCGATCACCGGCCCTGCCACATCCGAGAAAACCGACCAGTTGGTGCCGAACTGGTAGGACATGACGATCCCGGACACGACTCCCATGGCAAAGGCGATGGCGAAGATCTTCACCCAGTATTTGAACAGGTCGAGGTAAACCTGCTTGCCGGTCTTCAGCCACAATCCCTCCAGCACCGCGAGATAGCTGGCCAGCCCGATCGAGAAAGCCGGGAAGAAGAAGTGGAAACTGACCGTGAAGGCGAACTGGATGCGGGCCAGTAACAGGGCGTCGAGTGGTTCGAACATGGCATTTCCCGATTGCGGGTGTAGACGTGATGAATGGCAGATACGGGATGGGCGCGTCTGCGATCAAGCAGACGCGCCCCCGCGACCCTCAGGCGACTTTTGTCGTTCGGAGGTAGGGCTTGATCGTCTTGAAGCCCTGCGGAAACATTTCCCTAGCCTTTTCGTCCGGGATCGAAGGCGGGATGATAACTTCATCTCCGACTTTCCAGTTGGCGGGCGTTGCGATGGTGCAGCGATCGCTCAGCTGGAGACTGTCGATCACGCGCAGGATTTCGTCGAAGTTACGCCCCACGCTCATCGGATAGGTCATCACGAGACGGATCTTCTTCGCCGGATCGATGATGAACACCGAACGCACTGCGGCGGTTTCCGACTGATCGGGGTGGATCATGTCATAGAGTTTGGCGATCTCCAGATCCGGATCGGCGACAATCGGGAAGGACAGCGTGACGCCCTGCGTTTCGTCCACGTCCTTGACCCATTCCAGGTGCTCTTCAACGGTATCGGTCGACAGGCCGAGCGGCTTCACATTCCTATCGTCAAACTCGGCGGCAAGCTTTGCGGTCATACCCATTTCTGTAGTGCAGACCGGGGTGAAATCGGCCGGATGGCTAAAGAAGAACACCCAGCTGTCGCCAGCCCAGTCGTGAAGATTGATCTCGCCGGTGGTGGTGGCGACGGTGAAGTTCGGGGCGATATCGCCGATATGCAAGCTCATGATGATTGCTCCTTGATTGGATGCCCCGGTTCCTAGACCCCGGCACACACTTTAGCCAATTCAATTACTGGCATACATTAATCGAATTTATAAAGTCACACGCAAATGGCGCAACTTGGACTGAAAGAGGCGAAATTCAGGATTTCAGTTACAGATTATTTTATATTGAATTGCAGATTCGCTCAGATCAGCCCGCGAGCTAGGTACTGGTCGTTCGGTTCGGGCGGGGTGCCATCGTCTGCAACTAGGCTGTCGAACGCCTTCGACTGGGAGAGGTAAACCTGCCCGTTGAGCTCATCGATGAAATGCGAGCGCTTCAGCCGGTCCATCACAGGCCCTTTCACCTCGGACAGGTGCAGGCCGACCTTTGCATCACCCAAACGGTGATTGATTGCCTCCAGACTTTCAAGGCCGGATGCGTCCACTTCGTTCACCGCGCTGCACATCAGGATGACGTGCCGTACAGCCGGACGGTCCGCGACCTGTTCCAGAACATATTCCTCAAGCCAGCGCGCATTGAGATAGGTCAGCGCCTCGTCGATCCGGATCGAGAGGATATGCGGCACGGTGAAAACCTTGTGCCGATCAACATTCCGGAAATGCTCGGTTTCAGGCACGCGTCCGACAATCGCGGCGTGAGGACGACTGGCCCGCCAGAGATAGAGCAAGAGCCCCACGATCACACCCGCGATCACGCCCAGTTCCACTCCGGCCAGCAAGGTGATCGCAATGGTGGCGGCATGCGCTGCAAAATCGGCCTTGGAATAGTGCCACAATCGCTGCGGCGTGCGCAGATCGACAAGGCTCAGCACGGCGACAATGATAGTCGCGGCCAGCGTTGCGATCGGCAGGCTGTAAAGCAGCGGTGTCAGGAACAGCGTCGCCAGAGCAATACCGACGGCCGTGAAAGCACCTGCGGCGGGGGTTTGCGCTCCGGCATCGAAGTTCACTGCTGATCGGGCGAACCCGCCGGTAACCGGATAACCGCCCGAAAAGGCTGATGCGATGTTCGACGCGCCGAGGCCAATCAGTTCCTGATCCGGCGAAATCCGCTGCCGCCGCTTTGCCGCCAGCGTTTGCGCGACCGACACGCTTTCAACGAAGCCGATGATCGAAATCAGGAGGGCGGGAACCCACAATTTTTCTATCAAGGCAAGATCAGTCGATGGCAGCGCAAAAGGCGGAAGCCCTTGAGGGATCGATCCGGTGATGGCGACCCCTGCGGCTTCCAGATCGAAGAAGATCACCGCCATGATCGAAAGAGCCACCGCCACGACCGGCCCCGCCTTGGCAGTCATTTCCGCCGCCCGGACAGGCATGCCCAGCGACTGCAATGCCGGCTTTGCCCCTTTCCGGACCCAGAACAGGAAAGCCATCGCCGGAATCCCGATCGCAATAGTAGTCAGGTTGATGTCCCCGATGACAGACGCCAGCGCACCGATCATTTCCGGCCAGTTGTCGCCCCCCGCCTTGACCCCGACGATATGCTTGATCTGGCTCGTCGCGATCAGGATGCCGCTGGCCGTTATGAAGCCGCTGATCACCGGATGCGACAGCAGGTTCGCGAGGAAACCGGCTCGCAACAGGCCGAGTATCGCCAGCATCACACCAGACAGGAACGCGAGCGTGATCGCTGCTTCGAGATATTCCGCAGTACCCTGCCCGGCCACGGCCCCGGCCGCACTCGCCGTCATAAGCGAAATCACCGCAACCGGTCCGACTGCCAGCGTGCGCGAAGTGCCGAACACAGCGTAAAGCATCAGGGGCAGGATAGACGCGTAAAGCCCCACCACGGGCGGCAATCCCGCCAGCAAGGCATAGGCCAAGCTTTGCGGGATGAGCATGATGGTGACGATCACCGCCGCCATCAGATCACTGGTCAGAATGTCCCGATTGTAGCTGCGACCCCATTCGAGGATCGGGAAATAGCGCTTGAGCATGAATCGATATCTTTCTCGATTTGTCGGGTGCAAACCCTTTTGCGCCTGAACCCTATTGCGCGATCAATCCCCCGGGACCAGCCAGCCACTCTCTGCCCTTGAGCATGCCGTTCCAGTAGATCCACGGCAGCGCATCGGCCTTCAACATCCATGAAAGCCGCTGCGGCTTGGTGCCGTCAACCAGCCAGGTCGGAAAGCTGGGTGCAAGCTTGCCGCCATAGCCGAATTCGGCGAGCACGATTTTGCCGCGCTCGACCGTTAGCGGACAGGAGCCATAGCCGTCATATCCTGCTCGCGGATTGTGCCCGTCAAGTTCCTGCAACACATTCACCGCGACCACCGGAGCCTGCTTGCGCGCCGCTGCTGCAGTCTTGGCATTGGGAGTGTTGGCTCCGTCTCCCAGACCGAAGACATTGGGATAACGCACGTGCTGCAAGGTATGGTGATCGACATCGGTGAAGCCGGTGTCCGCCGCGAGCGGGCTGTCGGCAAGAAACTGCGGAGCGACTTGCGGGGGGACGACATGGAGCATGTCGAATTCACGCGTCACTTCGCCATCTGACGTCTTGAAGACCGCCTTTTGCGCGGGGCCGTCAACTGCGATCAGATCGTTGCCTAGGTTCAACGCCACATTGTATTTCTCGATGTAGCTCATAAGCGCGGGGACATAGTCCGCCACTCCGAACAGAACGCCGCCGGCGTTGCAAAACCCGACTTCGACCTGATCCAGCACGCCGCGTCGCAACCAGTGATCACAGGCGAGATACATCGCCTTTTGCGGGGCGCCCGCACATTTGATCGGCATGGGTGGCTGCGTGAACAGGGCCTTGCCCGCCCGCATCCGTTCGACCAGTTCCCATGTGTAGGGTGCGAGATCGTAGCGATAGTTCGACGTGACCCCGTTGCGGCCCAGCGTTTCTTCCAGACCCGCGATCTTCTCCCACGCAAGCCGGATGCCCGGAGCGACGACAAGCACTTCGTAACCCAGCTTCGATCCGTCGCTCAGGGTGACTTCATTGTTGTCGGGCGTGAAGGCTGTGACGCCCTGCCTGATCCAGGTCACGCCTTTGGGCATCACGCTAGCCATGGGACGAACGGTAACCTTGGGGTCAAAGATGCCTCCCCCCACCATCGTCCAGCCCGGTTGATAGGCATGTGTGTCGCTTGGCTCGACGATCGCGATGTCGAGCCCTTTACGGCGAGCAAGCAATGATGCGGCGGTAGCAATGCCCGCAGCGCCGCCGCCAACAATGACGACCTTGTGTGAAATGGACATCCTCTGATTCCCGTGCTGCTAGTTCAGTGTTTCGCGCAAATTGCCGAGATCGTAACCGGCCATCTCGGCTCGCTTGATCCGCTCGGAAACCGCTAGGCCGGTAGGGTTGGCGAGCATTTCGAGGGTGATCGAACGTGTCCCGGTCCGGCAATAGGCGAGCACCGGCCCTTCGGTGCCTTTCCGGATGGCGGCGAAGGCCGCTATCGCAGGAGGAGGAAAGGCGCCGCCGCTTACCGGAATATGGTGGAACGCGAGCCCGGCAGCTTGCGCCGCCTCGCGCATTTCGGCGACGGCGGGCTGGCCATCTTCCTCGCCATCAGGGCGATTGCAGATGATAGCGGCAAAGCCCTGTTTAGCAGCTGTTTCACAATCGCCGGGCTGCAATTGCGCCGATACCGCGAAGCCTGAATAGACCGGTTTGACCTCCATCAGCCATTCCCTTCGATCAAGCGAACGATCGCCATTCCCGCGAGCATTGCGACAACGAAGATCGCCGCCGATACCGGGTCGATTACCAGTGCGGCAAAGCCCGGGCCGGGGCACAGACCCGCAATCCCCCAGCCAATGCCGAACAATGCGGAACCGCCGATCAGGCGCGGGGTCAGATCGCTGCGATCAGGCAGCGAAAACCCTTCGGCAAAGAGGGGGCGCATCATGCGCGACTGCACCTGCCAGGCAATCACCATCACCAGCACCGCGCCGCCCATTACAAAGGCAAGCGTCGGGTCCCATGCGCCAAACAGGTCGAGAAAACCCCGCACCCGAGCCGGATCGGTCATTCCGCCCAACGCAAGCCCCGCTCCGAATACGATGCCCGAAATAGCGGGCACGATAACACGATCGATCATGGCAACACCTCCAGCCCCAGGGCATTCATGGCGGCAACCGTGGCAAAGCCCGTCGCCATGAAAGTGAGCGTGGCCACGATAGAGCGTTGCGAAAACCGGCTCATGCCGCACACGCCGTGGCCGCTGGTGCAACCGCTGCCGAGCCTTGTTCCAATGCCGACTGCAAGCCCGGCAATCACGAGGAAGATCGGCGATGCAAACTTCGCGCTCATTCCGCCCTGAAGCGCGCTGACAATCAGCGCGCCAACAGGCAGGCCAAGAACAAACAGCCATGCCGAAATGCGGGGCAGACTGCTTTCGCTCAGCCCAACGGCGCGCGCAGCGATGCCGGAGACGCCAGCAATCCGTCCTGCCCCCAACAGCATCAATGCGGCGGCAAGACCGATCAGGATCCCGCCACCCAACCCCGCCAAGGGCGCTGCGTCTGGAAAGCCGGGCAGCATCATACCGCGTTCACCGGCAGCTTGAGATAGGTCACCCCATTATCGTCGGCGGGCGGCATGTGGCCGGCGCGCATATTGACCTGCACCGAAGGCAGGATCAGACGCGGCATGTCGAGCGTCGCGTCGCGCGCTTCGCGCATGGCGACAAATTCGTCTTCGGTAATGCCGTCATGCGCGTGGATGTTGCCGGCGCGTTCGGCAGCGACGGTGGTCTCCCAGACATACTCCTCGCGGCCAGCAGGCAGGTAGTCATGGCACATGAACAGGCGGGTTTCCGGCGGAAGCGAAAGCACCCTGCGCAGCGAGCGGAACAGTTGCCGTGCGTCACCGCCAGGAAAGTCAGCCCGCGCCGTGCCATAGTCAGGCATGAACATCGTATCCCCCACGAACACCGCATCGCCAATCACATAAGCGATGCATGCGGGTGTGTGGCCGGGGACGTGCAGCACAACAACCGGCAGGTTCCCGATGTTGAAGGTGTCGCCATCTGAAAAGAGGTGGTCAAACTGCGAGCCGTCCAGCTCAAATTCTGTGCCAGCGTTGAAGAGTTTTCCAAACACGCCCTGCACAACCTTGATGTGCTCCCCGATCGCGATTCTACCGCCCAGCTTTTCCTGCAGGTAAGGCGCCGCAGACAGGTGATCGGCGTGCGCATGGGTCTCAAGCAGCCATTTCACTTGCAAATTATTCGAATTGATAAAATCGATAACTGCATCAGCAGAGGCGGTGGAAGTGCGTCCGGAGTTCGGCGCAAAATCCAAAACCGAGTCGATAATCGCCGCTTCTCCGGTGGCGGGATCACTGACGACATAGGTCACGGTAAAGGTATCGGGATCAAAGAAACCCCTGATTTCCGGGCGCGAGGCATCGCCGTTGAGCACGGATTGCACCTGTGCGGCGGCAGCGAGCAAGGCGCTATCGCTCTTATCCACTGACATTCTCCTTAAATTACATAAAGTGTGTATATGTATTGCAATTAGGGCTGTCAAGCGCTAGAGGCAGATCATGACACACGAAACCGCTCAGCCGCCCTGCGCCGGCCTTCGCATTGGAGACACTGCACCGGAATTCGAGGCGCGCAGCACCATGGGGCCGGTAAGGCTTTCCGAGTTCAAGGGGCGCTGGCTCATCCTGTTTTCACACCCGGCCGATTTCACGCCTGTTTGCACCACCGAATTTGTCGAGCTCGCCCGCGCCGCCAGCGAATTCGAGAAGCGCGATTGCGCGCTCATGGCACTGTCCGTCGACAGCCTGTTCGCTCATTTCGCCTGGCTGCGCATTATTCGGGACCGGTTTGACGTGGAGGTCCGGTTTCCGATCGTCGAAGACCCCACTCTGGTGATCGGCCGCGCATATGGCATGGTCGCCCCGCAGGACAATGACAGCGCCACGGTACGCACCACCTTCTTCATTGATCCGTCGGGCACGATCCGGGCAATGACCTGCTATCCGGCGAACCTCGGACGCTCGATCCCCGAAATGCTGCGGATGATTGATGGCTTGCAGGCGATCGACAACCACAACGGGCTGGCCCCCGCCAATTGGAAGGCAGGCGATCCGCTGCTCAGCTCGCCCAGCCAGAACATCGACGACGTCTATAATGCCGACAATGCATCCGATTGGTTCATGAAGCCCGCCGCAAAGGGTGATGCGACATGACCGACGACGCACTTATTGAAGCGCTGAAGGCGCTGGCCCATCCCCTACGATTTCAAATCCTTGAAGTCTTGCGCTCCGGCGAGTTGAACGTTGGCGAGATCGAGCAGCGCTGCGACATCGGCCAACCGGCTCTTTCGCAGCAACTGGGGGTCTTGAGGAGGGCCGGACTGGTCGAGACACGCAAGAGCGCGAAGCTGGTATTCTACAGCCGCAACCAGCAGCGTCTGGCGGAACTGGGCGCCTTGGTCGGAGGTTTCGATCCGGACAATCTTGCGCCTGCCGACGGCAAAACCGAAACCAAGCGCACTGCAGCGCCGGGTGTAGCCAACTTCGCACGCATGGGGTGATCGCGCAAACGGATGCTGCACCGCATTGGCGGTTTTCGCGATCAGGTTCCGAAAGAAAATGGAGCGGGCGAGGCGATTCGAACGCCCGACCCCAACCTTGGCAAGGTTGTGCTCTACCCCTGAGCTACGCCCGCTCACTGACGCCACACAGGACCGCGTCAAACGCAAGTCTCTGCCGGGGAGGCGGCGCGATTAGCAGCGACTCACATGCCCTGCAAGAGTAAAATGCACCTGAATTTTCGCGAACATCGCGAACCGGCACTAGCCAGCACTCCACGCAAGGTTCACAAGCGCAAAAAAGGCCCCACATTGGGGCCGACACGTAATCCGAACCAACCAGCAGGAGTTTTCCCTTGGCCAGCATGGGTCTGAACATCGAAGAGCAGAAGGCAGTCGAACGGTTCCGCAAGAATGTCGTCGAGCCGTCGCAGACGAAGCTGGTGATCCTCGATTTCTGGGCCGAATGGTGCGGCCCGTGCAAGCAGCTGACCCCTGTGCTCGAAAAGGTCGCCACCGAATATGCGGACAAAGGCGTGGTGCTCGCCAAGATCAATGTCGACGAAGAGCAGTTCATCGCCAGCCAGTTTCAGGTTCGCTCGATCCCGACGGTCTATGCAATGTTCCAAGGGCAGCCGGTAGCCGACATCAGCAGCGCGCGCACAGAAAGCCAGCTTAAGCAGATGCTTGAACAATTGCTCTCGCAACTGCCGGTGCAGCCGGGTGCAGCCGGCGACGAAAGCGCACCGCAGGGCCCCTCGCCGGAAGAGCTGGCGCAATTCGTGGCGATGGGCGAGGCCGCCCTGACCGAAGGCGACGCCCAGCGCGCGGCGAGCATTTTTGCTCAGGTCACGGAATTTGCCGGAGACAACGCGCCGGCCCATGCCGGGCTTGTGCGCGCACTGGTTGCTATGGGTCAGGTTGAAGAGGCCAAGCAGGTTCTCGCCGCGATGGAAGCCGATCCGAGGCTGGCCAGCGACCCCGCAATGGCCGCGGCGAAGAGCGCTGTCGAGCTTGCGGGTACTCAGGTTGACGATGGAGAACTTGCCCGACTGCGCGAGGCAGCCGGTGCCGCGCCAGATGACATGGAGGCGCAATTCGCCTTCGCCGAGGCTGCCTTTGCAAGCGGCGCACGTGACGATGCGGCTGATACGCTGCTGGCGATGATCGAAAAGGATCGCGATTGGAACGATGGGGCAGCCCGCGCGAAACTGCTTCAGATATTCGAGGCAACCGGGCTTGAAGACGAATGGGTGGTGGCAACCCGTCGCCGCCTGTCAAAGATCCTGTTCGGATGATCCCGTCCTGATGGCCACTCGACTTTCCATCTTTCCTCTGACGGGCGCCGTGCTGTTTCCGGGCCTGCAGTTGCCGCTGCACATCTTCGAACCACGTTATCGTGCGCTGGTGGGTGATGCTCTGGTGCGTGATCGAAAGATCGCGATGATCCAGCCACAACGTCCGGTTGAAGGCTCCCCCCTCTACACGATCGGGTGCGTCGGACGCATCGGCGAGGTCGAAGCGATGGAGGACGGTCGCTACAATCTCATTCTTGAGGGCGTGTCGCGGTTCCGCATGCTGGCAGAACTCGATGTGACAACCGCATTCCGCCAGATCGAAGCAGAACTGATCGAAGACGATCCGGATGAGACGCTGACCCATGCCCAGCGCGGTGGGTTCGAGCGCGAGGCACGCAAATTCGCGGCCAGCCAAGGCTACAGCGTCGATTGGGATTCGGTTCAGCGGCTCGACGACCAGTCATTGATCAACGGCGTGTCGCAAATCGCCCCGTTCGACTCCGCATCGAAACAGGCATTGCTTGAGGCACCGACGCTAAGCACCCGCTGCGAATTGCTGGTCCAGTTGATGCAATTCTATGGGCGAGGCGACGGCAGCGAAGAGATCATGACGCTGCAATAATCAGAGGGCGGCTTTACAGCCCGAAGCTGCCTTTTAGCCCGTCAATCACATATTGCGCGGCCAGCGCCGCCAGCAAAACGCCGAGCAAGCGGGTGATCACCGCTTCGACCTTGTCACCCAGCAGCCGAATCAGCGGTCCCGCAGCAACGAGGGCGATCGCCGTAATCGCGAGCACGAGACCGAGCGCGGCGAACACCTCGACGGTTTCGGCAGGAGTCTCGGCCTCGTTCATCAGCAGCATGATGGCCGCAATCGCACCCGGCCCGGCCAGCATCGGCATGGCCATCGGAAAGACCGACACATCCTCGATCTCCGGATCATGCGCGACCTTGTCGGCACGCTCGGTGCGGCGCTGCGTGCGCTTTTCGAACACCATTTCGAACGCGATCCAGAACAGCATGAAACCGCCCGCGATGCGGAAACTGTCGAGTTCGATATGCAGGGCGCTGAGCAAGGTTTCGCCGAAGAACGCGAATATCAGCAGGATTACCGCCGCGATTGCCGTGGCGCGCAGCGCCATGTTGCGCGCCTGCGCCGTGCTCGCATTCTTCGTCAGCCCGGCATAGATAGGCGCACAACCCGGCGGGTCGATCACGACGAACAGGGTAACGAAGGCAGAGACGAAGAGTTCAGGCAGCATCGCCGCCCCTGATCACCCTTCGCCCGGCGATGCAAGACTTTCTTCGATCGCGGTGAGCCATTGGCCTTGGTAGAAATACTCGGCGGCAACGAATTTGGTGCCACCTTCGCGATGCTCCCAGCGCCAGCGCAGGGTTCCGTCCTTCGACAGAACCGCATTGGCCGCGCCGTCTTCGCCAATCGGAATGGCAGGCGGCGGAGGGATCGGAACCCCGGCGCGCGGGCAGGTGGAGACCAGACCCTGAATCGAATCGATCGCGGTGACAACAATGTCGCCATCCGCAACTTCGGTGCGTGGTGGAGGTTGCGGGACGTCCGGGCCACCAACGTCATAGGCCCATTTGTAATCCCCATCGGGCTGGCGCGCCCATACGGTCACGTAATTGCCAACGATGCCTTCGGGCGTGACAAAGCGCCCCTGGCTGACTGCGGTCGCACCGTCACAGCTCATCACGACAATGCGTGCACCCCATTGCACAGGTTCCGCCGGGTCGGTCTGCGCTGGCAGCCAGGTGCCTGCATCAATCACTCCGTTCGCGCCGTGGATCACCGCACCGGGTGCAGCGAACTGCTGGAACGCGGTCCATTGTCCTTGCTCGCGCGCGGCACGGGCAAAGGAGACTTCGGCGGCGACAATCGTGCTTGGCTGAGCTTCGCCCGGAGCATTTGCCAGAACGCGGTTGATGATCTGGTTCGAAGGGCCCTGCACCCGCGGCCCGCCGCAAGCGGAAATGGCGCCGGCAAGAGCGGCAAGCGCGATTGCGGCCCGCGCTTTCCTCACAGCCCCTCCGGCACTGCGAGGCCTGCATTTCGATAAGCGGCGACAAGCGTGTTGCGCAGCAGCACTGCAATCGTCATCGGCCCAACCCCGCCCGGTACCGGGGTGATCGCACCTGCAACCTCGCTCGCTTCGTCAAAGGCGACATCGCCGACAAGGCGGCCCTTTTCGCTGCCCGGTTCAGGGGCCAGACGGTTGATGCCCACATCGATCACGGTCGCGCCTTCCTTAAGCCAGTCCTTGCGGATCATCTCTGGCCTTCCGACTGCCGCAACCACGATGTCCGCACGCTTAACGACGCCTGCCAGATCCTTGGTGCGGCTGTGAGCGATGGTGACGGTGGCGTTCGCGTCGAGCAGCAACTGCGCCATCGGCTTGCCGACGATGTTCGAACGGCCGATCACCACGGCTTCGAGTCCGGACAGATCGCCCAGACGATCGGTCAGCAGCATCATGCAGCCCAGCGGCGTGCAGGGAACAAACCCCGATTGACCGACGCTAAGCCGCCCGGCGTTGATGACGTGGAAACCGTCCACGTCCTTGTCCGGGCTGATCGCGGCGATGATGCTCTGTTCGTCGAGGTGACCGGGCAGCGGCAGCTGCACAAGGATGCCGTCCACCGCTTCATCCCGGTTGAGCTGTTCCACCAGCGCCAGAAGCTCTTCCGAGCTGGCATCGGCAGGCAGACGATGTTCGTAGCTGTTCATATGGGCGGCGACGGTCGCCTTGCCCTTGCTGCCGACATAGACCTGGCTGGCGGGATCATCGCCCACCAGAACCACCGCCAGCCCCGGCTTGCGCCCGGCAGCCTCTGCAAATTCCAACGCCCGTTCGCCCACGCGCTCACGCAGGCGCGCGGCAAAGGCTTTTCCGTCGATGCGTGTCGCGCTCATCCCGGCCTCACACAATGCTGAGCGCAAGGCGGTAAATCGCGACATCGAGAATGCGCAGGCCGAAAATCAGCACGATCGGCGAAAAGTCGATGGCGCCGGTATCGGGCATGATCCGCTGGATCGGTCGCAGGACAGGCGCGAGCAGGTTCCGGATCGAATCATAGAACGCCATCAGGAACTGGTTGGTCGGGCTCACCACGTTGAAGGCGAACAGCAGGCTGATGACGAACTGGATGATGATCAGCATGATCAGCAGGCTGGTGAGCATGCTGACGATGTCGGAAATCAGAAAAAGGCCTTGCATGTGTGTTCCCGTGGCTAGAGCGTATTATCAACCTAATACGCCTTGGCAGTGCGTCAACCCGACTGGTTCAGGCCGCGCCCTTATCAAGACGCGTTCTTGCGCACCAGAGTTCCCGCACCGCGCGCGGTAAAGAATTCAAGCAGCATTGCGTGCGGCACCCGTCCGTCGAGAACCACTGCCGCCTCGCAGCCGGATTCGACCGCCGAAACGCAGGTTTCAAGCTTTGGCACCATGCCGCCCTTGATCACGCCGTCTTCCTTGAGCCGGGCAATCGCCGCCGGATCGAGATCGGTCAGCAACTTGCCTTCGCCGTCGAGCACACCGGCAACATCGGTCAGCAGGAACAGTCGCGCCGCGCCCAGTGCCGCCGCGATCGCGCCAGCCATGGTGTCGGCGTTGATATTGTACGTCTCGCCATCCTCACCGCCCGCGATCGGAGCAATGACGGGGATCATGCCGGCGGCAACTGCGGTGTCGATCACGCTCGTGTCCACAATCGCGGGCTCACCGACAAAGCCGAGATCAACGACGCTTTCGATCAGGCTTTCCGGATCCTTTGTAGTCCGCGTCACCTTGCGCGCAGTGACAAGTCCGCCATCCTTGCCGGACAGGCCCAGCGCCTTGCCACCGGCATTGGACAGCCAGCCGACCAGTTCCTTGTTGATCGCGCCCGACAGCACCATTTCGGCAACCTTGGCGGTCGCTTCGTCGGTGACGCGCAATCCGTCGACAAAGGTGCTCTGAACGCCAAGCTTGGCCAGCATCTCGCCGATCTGCGGCCCGCCGCCATGCACCACCACCGGATTGATGCCCACCGCCTTCAACAGCACGATATCCTCGGCAAAGTCGCGCGCGGCCTGTTTGTTGCCCATCGCGTGCCCGCCGTATTTCACCACAAAGGTACGCCCGGCGTAGCGCTGGAAATATGGCAGGGCCTCGATCAGCACCTCGGCCTTGGACAGGTCGAGCGAGTGATCGGCAGGAGTTGAAGGGGCAGTCATTATCGGCGCGCCTTTCTAGCCGCTCTTTGATGGTCGCGCGCCGCTTAGCCGCTTCGCGGGCGCGAGGGAAGCGGTGACGCGGAAACGGCTCGCAACACTTTTCGCAGCATCGATGTAACCGAACGCTTCGCCTGCGCGAAACAAGGGACGTGCAGCGCAGGCCCAAGGCAGCGTCGCACGATCTAGTCTAGGAGGAAACACGATGAACACCACTCGCTTCAAGGGATCAATCGCTCTCGCCACCTTCGCCGGCCTTGCCGCCGCGTGTTCGGGCGGCGCCGAAGCCCCGACAAATGCTGACGGCGCGACGGAAGTCGCCGCCACCGACGCCGCCGCGAAGGAAAAGTGCTACGGCATCTCGCTCGCCGGCAAGAACGATTGCGCCGCCGGACCAGGCACCAGCTGCGCCGGCACCAGCACCATCGACTATCAAGGCAATGCCTGGAAATACGTCGATGCAGGCAGCTGCGAAACGACGAAACGCCCCGATGGCAGCTTCGGATCGCTTAGCGAGACAGCCGACGTCTGATCAGCAGCCACACGTGATTTCAGGGCCGTCCGGAGCGATCCGGGCGGCCTTTGTCATATGTGTCGATGACAGCGCCGCCCGAGTGGAGCGGCAGGGCGGCGGCTGCTAGTCCTCGCTTCATGGCTCCACCGCGTTTCCGATCCCGGCTCAGGCGCAATCGCCCGCGCAAGGGCGGCCCGCTGGGCAATTGGTGGCTGGTGTGGCGGATGCCGGTGTTGCTGCTGATCGTCATGGCGGTCTGGTGGTTCGGATTTCGCCCGTTGCCTGACGATACGGAATGGCAGAAGGTCAATGATCGCTTTGCCTTGTGCGGCGCACGGGGCAGTAGCCAGCCCGGCTGTGTGGTGGACGGGGACACTGTCATCCTTGGTTTCGGTGAGGCGCAGAGGCGTATCCGCCTGACCGGTTTCGACGCGCCCGAATTGAACGGAGCCTGCCCGGCAGAAAGCCGCCGCGCGATCGAGGCGCGCGATGCGCTCCACCAGTGGCTTGGCGATGGGCCATTCGAATGGAACGGAGGTGACGCGCCCCCACGCGACCAGTACGGGCGCGAACTGCGCGCGGTGCGGCGCACTATGGCGGACGGTTCACGAGAGTACCTTGCCGACACCATGATCGATCGCGACCTCGCTAGCGGGAGCGGTTGGGGCAGCACCGCGCGCGACTGGTGCGAGTAAGAGCTTGCCCCGAAGCACGCCTTGCGTAGACTGATCGCTCCGTCAGGCATCACAGGGGATCTCGCCATGACCGAACCTACCACTCCCAATTCCGGTTTCGACCTCAACCAGCCGACCATCATCTCGCTGCTTTACCTCGGCAGCTTCATCACCGGCGTGTCCGGGCTTGTCGGCATTGTGCTGGCGCATGTGTGGCAGGGGGAGAACCGCGACAATTGGGCCGCGTCGCACTTCACCTATCTCATCCGCACCTTCTGGATCGGCTTTCTTGCCAGCATCATCGCCAGCGCCCTGATGTTCGTCCTGATCGGCTTCCTGCTGTTCCCGGTCATCGCCATCTGGGTTGGCGTGCGCAGCGTGCTGAGCCTGCTCAAGGCGCAGAAGCAGGAACCCATGCCCGATCCACAAACGCTCCTGTTCTGAAGCGTGATGAGAGTGACGCCTCGCCTCTGACGTCACTCTCAAGGATTTGCGAGGTGGCCGGGAGAGGGCTACCTCGCAAAGGCTTTCACGATCCGCCGCGCGGCCAGCGCGCCGCCGATCAGCGCGGCTGCCTTTCGCCGCCCGCGCCGCCGGGAGCGGTGCAGGCTGACGACACCCGCCAGCGGGAGCGGAAGTGGCGATCGGCGTTTCAGTCGCATAGGTCTTTCTCCTCAGGCCGGAACCGGATCGAGCGCAGGGGCAGCCCCGGCGGACAGCCGCGCTTCGGCTTCCTCGATCACGACGGCGATTTCATCGAGCAACGCCAGCCGCTGCTTCTTCAGCCGCGCCAGATACAAGTCCGACGCGCTTTCCGCCTCGCATTCGAGCCGCCCGATCGCGCGGCCCAGCGCGTGATACCGCTCCGCCAGATTGCAGAACTGCACATCGGCCAGCTTGAGCAAGGTCAGCACCCGTGCATCGCGCGGGAATTCCTCATGCAGTTCCTGCGGGCGGCGTGGTGCGGTTTGAACGGCGGGCATCGCGGTCTCCTTCCTTGACGTGATTCGACCATGAAACGCGCTGCGCGAGCCGTCTTTGACGTGCGTCAATCGGCCCGCAGGGGCCCGGTTTTCCCTACAGGCTGGAACAGGTGGAACACGGTCCAGAGGAAAAAGCGCGATTGTGTCACCCTTTCGCGCACAAACTGTCACCTTTCGCCGCGAAGTGTCACCCGCCGGCGGCAAAGTGTCACCCAAACGGGCAAAAGGGTCACTTTTGGCAAGGTCAAAGTGTCGCGTTTCAAAGCGTAAACTGTCACCCGCCCCGCAGTATCGCGGCAGGCAAAGGGACGGCATCAAGGGCGGCATCAAGGCCGCAGGCGCAGCAGGAACAATGGCGGGGGCAAGAACCGGGGGCATAACCCCGCATTCTTACCCCGCGCCGCAGACAGTAGGAAAGCGTCAGACCGCAGCCGCGCGCGCCCGCGACACGATCACCGTGATTTCGTCGAGCAGGCTCAGCCGCTGCTTCTTGAGCTTTTCGGTCCGCTCGTCCGAAGCTGCCTCGGCCTCCGCCTCGATCCGGTGCACCTCGCGGTTCACCTCGTGATATTCATCCGCCAGCCGGGCGTAATGCGCATCGGTCTGCTTCAACTGGGTGATCAGATCGCGATCGCGCTTGAAGATTTCGGTCAGCTCGTTCGGGGTGTGCTGGGACATTTGAGGCGTTCTCCCTTTGGATTGTGAGAAAACCCTAGGCCGGAGTCGCCGCGAAAGATTTGACTCACATCAAATCCGCCCGAGCGGATCCCCGTCAACCGGCCAGCGCATCCACCTCCGCCGCGAGCGAGGCGTAATCCGCGTGGCCCGTCACCGGCGTGACGCGTTCCGCCCACATCCGGTCAAGCTCCTCGGCGATCACCGGGGGCAGCATGTCGAGCGAGCTGCCCGATGCCTGAACCTTGCTCGAATCCGAATTGGCGGGGATGCCGCACTTCTCCTCAAGCACGGCGCAGAACATGCCGTCGTCGAAACGGTCCTTGTAGGTGTGCATGAATTCGCGCGTCGTCCGCTCCTGCACCAGCGCCTCGATTTCGGGTGTCAGTTCGATATCGCAGAACGCCGCCAGCCGACGGATCGCCGCAGGCTTGTTCTTCACCACCCAGCGATAGGTCATCAGCAGCGTATCGGGTTCATGCCGCCGCGCGTACCAGCTGAGGATGTGGGTGAAGTAATCGCAGCCGCCCGGCCCGCCGCCCATGAACAGCGGCATGAAATCCTCGATCGGCACGGACCCGTCCTTGAGATGCCAGCCGTTGATGAAGCGATAGAAGGAAACGTAGCATTCCCCCGGATCGCGCAGGGTGATCAGATACCGGTTGCCCGCGGGCAGGCGTTCGTATTCGCGGTGCGATTTGAACCCGCGCGGCGTCCCGCGCTGTGGTGTCGTCATGTCGAAATCGAGCAGATAGGCGGTGTCATCCCACGGCGTCATGCGGCTGATGTCGTCGAAATCCATGTCCCAGCCGCTGGCCCCGGTGCGCAGCTGGTGGAACATCTGCTGCATCATGGTGGTGCCGCTTTTCGCCCATGAGGTGATGAAGACATCGCGCGGCGATCCGGGCGGCAGCGGTTCATAGGGACGGAAATTGGGTCGCTCTCCTGCGGCGGCGGCGGCCATCACCGCGCCGAAACCTTCGATGCTGGTCGCCTGCCCGATCAATTCTGTCATGCGTCATCCCCCCCCCATTGGAACTGGACGCGACCCCTTGCACCTCTGGCGTAGAGCATTGGTGCGGCATGGGAAAGCGGCAAAGCCGTGATTGTGTCGGCAGTTGTGCGGATGCCCGGCTGTGCTACGTCAGGCGCATGAACACATTCGCATCCACGCGGGCACTTTGCGCTGCCCTTGTCGCCCTCTCGCTCGCCGCCTGTTCGGGGGGTGAAGCCCCGGTTGAGGATGGGGCGGGGGAAACCGCCGCCACCCCTCAGGACGAATTCTGGGCCGCCTTGTCGAGCCATTGCGGCAAGACCTATGCGGGCGCGCTGGTGAGCGATGACGCCGCCGATGCCGATATGGCGGGCGCGGACATGGTGATGGCGGTGGCCGAATGCAGCGAAGATCGCATCGCGGTGCCGTTTCACATCCGGCAGGCGGATGGCACATGGGATCGTTCGCGCACCTGGCTGATCACGCGCAATGATGCGGGCGGACTCCGGTTAAAGCACGATCACCGGCACGAAGATGGCGAAAGCGACGCGGTGACGATGTACGGCGGAGACACAGCACCGGGCGACACAGGCACGGCGCGCGCGCAAAACTTCCCGGTGGATGCGGAAAGCGTGGCCATGTTCGAACGCGAAGGGCTGACCGCATCGGTAACGAATGTCTGGACCGTCGAAGTCGACCCCGCCGGAACCGAAGGCGGTGTTTACGCCTATCAACTCAAGCGCACGGTAGAAGGCGGCGCTCCGGAGGATCGGCTGTTCCGGGTGGAATTCGATCTGGGCGAAGAGGCCGAGATGCCGCCAGCGGCGTGGGGTTGGGAGTAGATTAGCCTGATTCCCCTCCCGCTCGCGGGAGGGGTTAGGGGTGGGCAAGTCCAGCTTCTTAAGGAAAGGGCCTCATATGCCCGGATGGCAAACACGCGACACCCGCCGCGCCAAAACACTGCGCAACACGGCAACACCGACCGAACGAGCGCTCTGGAGGCAACTCTCGCGGAGCCAGCTGGGTGTGAGATTCAGTCGCCAGATGCCGGTTGGCCCTTTCTTTGCGGATTTTCTTTGTCGTGAGCTGAAATTGGTGATCGAGCTTGATGGTCATAGCCACGACATAGCTCCCGAAAACGATGCCTCACGCGACGCATGGCTGGCGAGGGAAGGGTATACTGTGCGGCATTTCACCAACGCAGATGTTCAGGGGAATATTGAAGGCGTGGTGACAGCAATCAGGCAGACAATCGAAGAGATGAAAGCCTGATAATCCCTCCCGCCTGCGGGAGGGATCGCGAGACTTGCAAGCTCGCTTGCTAGTCGCAGCAGGGTGGGCACTTTCCCCTAGCCTTCGACCAGGCCCCGCCCACCCCCAACCCCTCCCGCAGGCGGGAGGGGAGCTCGGGCCCACGCGTGCCAATTCAGCATGCGTGGGAAATCAAATCACTCCGCAGCTTCAACCGAGCCGAACATGTCCGGGCCGCCGTCGGCTTCGCAGTCTTCGTTGACGGCCTTGGCCTTCTGCCGCTTGTCGAAGCTGGACCAGACGTCGTTCCAGTTGCCGCGGGTTGCGCCCTTGGAATATTCGGTGGCGCGGGTTTCGAAGAAGTTGGCGTGCTCCACCCCGTTGAGCAGCGGCGTCAGCCACGGCAGCGGGTGTTCTTCCACCATGTAGATCGGCTGCAGGCCAAGCTGGCCAAGGCGCCAGTCGGCGATGTAGCGGATGTACTTCTTGATCTCCTTGGGGCTCATCCCGTTGACCGGGCCCATTTCGAAGGCGAGATCGATGAAGGCGTCTTCGAGCCGGACGGTCTTCTGGCAGATGTCGATGATGTCTTCCTTCACCGACTTCGTCAGGCAACCGCGTTCCTCGCAGAAGGTGTGGAACAGCTTGATGATGCCTTCGCAGTGGAGCGATTCGTCGCGCACCGACCAGCTGACGATCTGGCCCATGCCCTTCATCTTGTTGAAGCGCGGGAAGTTCATCAGCATGGCGAAGGACGCGAACAGCTGCAGCCCTTCGGTGAAGCCGCCGAACATGGCGAGCGTGCGGGCGATGTCTTCGTCCGTGTCGACGCCGAACTGGTGCAGGTAATCGTGCTTGTCCTTCATTTCCTCATATTCGAGGAAAGCGGCGTATTCGCTTTCGGGCATGCCGATGGTGTCGAGCAGGTGCGAGTAAGCCGCGATGTGCACCGTCTCCATGTTGGAGAAAGCGGTGAGCATCATCTTCACTTCCGTCGGCTTGAACACGCGGCCGTAATTGTCGTGGTAGCAATCCTGCACCTCGACATCGGCCTGCGTGAAGAAACGGAAGATCTGGGTGAGCAGGTTGCGCTCGTGATCGGTGATCTTCTGCGCCCAGTCGCGGCAATCCTCGCCCAGAGGCACTTCCTCGGGCATCCAGTGGATCTGCTGCTGACGCTTCCAGAAGTCGTAGGCCCACGGGTATTCAAACGGCTTGTAGGTCTTGCGGGCTTCGAGCAACGACATCTTGTGGTTCCTTCGGTTCGTGTTGGCTTACCTATGTAGGGAAACAAACTACGGAATCGAAGGCAAGCGGGTATGATTCGGCGGGGATAAACCGTGCAAAATCCGAGTCGAACGGAAAGGTTCGAAAACGCATCCGCACCAGCACCCGCACTAACCCCAAATTAAAGGACTGCAGTTAACCGGGTGCGCATGGGCGTGATGCAATCCCTTGTCCCCGATAGTGCGTTCGAAAGCCTGCCTCTGCCCGAGGAAGAAATGGACGTGCCTGCCGGGATCGATTCGGACATGGTCGAGTCGATCGACCGGGAACGCCTGCCCTTGCGCCGCTGGCCCGCCGCGGTTGCCGAACTCTATCGCCAGGAAGTGATCGACCGGCTGTATCGCGAGGAGCATTTCCTGTTCCTGCTCGGCCTGCTGCTGTGCATGGCGACGATTGCGGTCGACCTCATCGTCAATCCCGACATGCTGGAGCAAGGCGCGATCCTGCGCGTGGTGGCGGTGGCGCCGCTGACGCTCGCGGGCCTAATCGCCGGAGCGCGTGGCTGGACACAGGCGCTCGCCTTTTGCGTCGGTGCCGCGCCGATCGCCTTTATCGCGGTGATCGTGCACCTCGCCTTGCAACTGCCGCCCGATCTCGCACCGCGATATCTGCTCGCAACGATCCTGGTGGTGGGCATCGCAAACATGATGCTGCCCTATTCGCTCCGCGGTCTGGTGATATTCGACGCAGCGGCGATCATTGTCGCAAGCGGCATCATCGCGCTGCACGGCCCGCATTATCTTGCGCTCTATTCGGATACCGTCGTCGTCTTCGCGCTCGCCGCTGCTGGCACATTGCCGGTGGCGGGACGGTTTGAACGGTTGCGGCAGCACAATTTCCTGCTGAACCTGCGCGCCCGCATCTTCAGCCGCGAGTTGCTCAAGGCCAATCACTCGCTCCAGCTGCTATCGGAAACCGACCCGCTCACCGGAATCGCCAACCGCCGCTGTTTTGAGCGCCAGTTCGAAACCGAGATAGTGGCTCCGGGCGAGCATGGCCGCGCCGACGATCTGATCGCGCTGATGATGATCGACCTCGATCACTTCAAGGCCTTCAATGACACCCACGGCCACCAGTCAGGCGACTATTGCCTGAAACTGGTCGCGAGCGCGCTGCAGGACATTTTCGATGAGGCGGGCGGCATCGTCGCGCGTTACGGTGGAGAGGAATTCGTCGGTGCGGTGCGCAAGCGCGAAGCCGCGAAGATCCGTGCCATCGGCGAAGATGTGCGCCAGACCGTCGCCGCGACCCTGACCCCGGTGTGCGAAAGCGACCGTTCGCTGGTCACCGCATCAGTCGGCGTCGGCGTGGCCCCGGCGGCAATCATGCTGCCGCGCGAAGAGTTGCTCGAAATGGCCGACGCGGCGCTTTACAGCGGCAAGAACGAAGGCCGCAACAAGGTCGTCATCGTCGAAGCCGAAGGGGCATTCATCCCGCCGCGCCCGGCGGATTAATCACGACGCTTCTTCGATCCGAAGAAGCTGCCCCCGCCCAGCACGGTAATGCCGAGGAAGAACCCGAAATCGTACCAGCCGCCGGTGTTCGGCACCGCATAAACAGCGATGTCATTGGAAAACAGCGAGCCGATCCAGCTCCACGGGAAGATGAAGCCGTGCCACAGCCCCCACCAGAAACCCGGCACATCCGGGCCGGACGAAAGCCCGGCATCGATCTGGCTCGCACAGGCGGACAGCAGCAGCGCAAGCGCCGCCGCTCCCAGTATTCTTACTGTTGTCGTCACAGCGACCCCATCATGATCACCATCCACATGATCGGCAGGAAAGTGCCCGCCATCACGATGTGCAGGCGTCCGGCATTGGCGGCATGGCCTTCGGGCCCTTTTGACAGGCGCATCCCGTTCAGAATGAAGAAGAGCGCGAACACCGTGCCCGCTATGCCGATCCAGAGTTGCGGCGTCATATCGTGTACTCCCGTCGATGACGCAGCGATCCACGCCTGCGCCCGTCCCTGATCCCGATCGGGAGACTGGCACAATTTTCAGCGAAGTGCGAGGGGGTTGCGCCCGGCGCGGCGCAGGTCATGCGCTTCAGCAGAAACGCTGCGGCTTGATCTGGCCGATATCATCTGGGCCGAGACCGATATTGCGATCGGCAGGGTCGGGGATGTGGCTTGATTGAAATCGGCCGAACTGGCTTTCCGGTAGCGGTGCGAGGAAGCCCAGCCCTGCCTCGCCGCCGGCAACCCATTTGACGATCCCCCGGTGCGGCCCTGTGCCCGCAACATATATCTGCAGTGGCGACCCTGGCGTCAGCCGGCGCAAGCCCAGATCGAAACGGCAGCCGCTGGGCGAAAGATCGCGCAGCACGACATCCTGCAATTCGCCCGAACCGGAAATATACCGGCCCGGCAAGTTGATTTTCTTGCGTGAAGACTGGCGTGTTTTCATAGACCTGACGGTTAGGTAGAGCCCCTTAATGCACTTTAAAATCGGGACTAGGGGTCGCTGAAAAAAGATCCCTTCGGGCTATGACTGCCAGGGATCATGCATGATCCCCGCGCGCACGAGACCATAGACCGACAGCTTGGCCGCACCCAGCAGAGCGATCCAACCGCAGGCTATCGGCATCAGGCCGAGCGTCGCCCGCCAAGCGATCTTCCACCAGCCATGATGGGGCCAACCCGAGTGCACCCACTGCGCAAGCTGGATCAGGTATGACAGCATGAACGGAAGGATCAAAAGCCCCCCGATCAAAAGAAAGGCCCCCACGAACACCTGTTCGCGGGGGCTTTCCTCTATCAGCAGTGACGGCAATCTGGCGATCACTGGCAGCTCAAACATTCCTCATAATCGGTCTGTTCGCCGGCCTGCGCCATCAGTTCGATCTTGGCCGCGTCCGATGTGTTGTCGGCTTCGACCCCGCCGGCAAAGCCTGCGCGCTGGACCGATTTCGAACGCAGGTAATAGAGCGACTTGATGCCCTTCTCCCATGCTTGGAAGTGCAGCATCATCAGGTCCCACTTGTCCACGTCAGCCGGAATGAACAGGTTCAGCGACTGCGCCTGATCGATATAGGGCGCACGGTCGGCAGCGAATTCGAGCAACCAGCGCTGGTCGATTTCGAAGCTGGTCTTGAACACGCTCTTTTCCTCGGGCGTGAGAAAATCGAGATGCTGCACCGATCCGCCCTTTTCGAGGATCGAGTTCCAGACATTGGTCGAATTCTTCGACTTCTTGTCGAGCAGCTTTTCGAGATACGGGTTCTTGACGATGAACGATCCCGACAGCGTCTTGTGAGTGTAGATATTGGCGGGGATCGGCTCGATGCAGGCGCTGGTCCCGCCGCAGATGATGCTGATCGACGCGGTCGGCGCGATCGCCATCTTGCAGCTGAAACGCTCCATTGCGCCCATTTCGGCAGCGTCCGGGCACGGCCCGCGCTCCTGCGCCAGCAGCATCGAGGCTTCGGAGGCCTTGGCCTGGATGTGCTTGAACATCTTCAGGTTCAGCGCCTTGGCCATCGCGCTTTCGAAACCCAGCCCCTTCATTTGGAGGAAGGAGTGGAAGCCCATCACGCCGAGGCCGACCGAACGTTCACGCTCGGCGGAATATTTGGCGCGGGCCATCTCGTCCGGCGCGCGGTCGATGTAGTCCTGCAGGACGTTGTCGAGGAAGCGCATGACGTCTTCGATGAAGCGCTTGTCGCCGTTCCACTCGTCCCACTTTTCAAGGTTGAGCGAGGACAGGCAGCACACCGCCGTGCGATCATTCCCGAGATGGTCGATCCCGGTGGGCAGGGTGATTTCGCTGCACAGGTTCGACGTCGAAACCTTGAGCCCCAGTTCGCGGTGATGCTTGGGCATCATGCGGTTCACCGTGTCGGAGAACACGATGTAGGGTTCACCCGTGGCCAGCCGGGTTTCGACCAGCTTCTGGAACAGCGAACGCGCATCGACCTTGCCGCGAGCTTCACCGGTCTTGGGCGACTTCAGCTCGAATTCGGTCCCGTCGCGCACCGCCTGCATGAACTCGTCGGTCAGCAGCACGCCGTGGTGAAGGTTCAACGCCTTGCGGTTGAAATCGCCTGAAGGTTTGCGGATCTCGAGGAACTCCTCGATCTCGGGGTGCGAAACGTCGAGATAGCACGCCGCCGAACCGCGCCGCAGCGAGCCTTGCGAAATCGCCAGCGTCAGGCTGTCCATCACCCGCACGAAGGGGATGATGCCGCTGGTCTTGCCGTTGAGGCCCACCGGTTCGCCAATGCCGCGCACATTGCCCCAATAGGTGCCGATGCCGCCGCCCTTGGATGCGAGCCAGACGTTTTCGTTCCAGGTGCCGACGATGCCGTTGAGGCTGTCCTCTACCGAATTGAGGTAGCAGCTGATCGGCAGGCCGCGGCTGGTGCCGCCGTTGGAAAGAACCGGAGTGGCGGGCATGAACCACAGGTTCGAGATGTAATCATACAGGCGCTGGGCGTGATCCTGATCGTCGGCATAAGCATCGGCGACGCGCGCGAACAGGTCCTGATACTTCTCGCCGGGAAGCAGGTAACGATCGGTCAGAGTTTCCTTGCCGAATTCGGTGAGGTTGGCATCGCGCGATTCGTCGATCTGGATGTCGAACCGGCGATCGTTGATCTTCTTGCTGTCGGGCTGCGCGGCCTCTTTGGCTGCCGCTACCATCGCGTTGCCGAGCGCTTCCGCGCTCTTTGCCGCGATCAGGGCGTCGCTTCCGGTGTCGGGCTTTTCCATCGTAACGGCCTTTGCATTCTTTTCTTCTGTGGCGATTGGCGCGCCTGTCTCTGCGTCGCTCAGCACTTCGTCACTTGCCTTGAATTCCATTTTAGCCCCGTTCGCGTCTTTCGAATCGGTCTGGCGATCCCTTTTAGCGGATACCGCGCCATGTTCCGATTCTGTTCTGCACCTATTCGTCGACAGACTGGCCCCAGATTGCCCCCGGACTTGTCCATCGACCTATCCCCGATCCACAGCGCATCCCCAGACTTGTCAGCGACTCCTTCCCCGGTCGCGCCTTCGCATTTTGTGCTTGGGCGTGAGAGAAATCACTATCTTTGGGGGGTCCATTGCGAACCGAACCACCAGATGATGAATCAGCGCGGGAGTCCGGTCAACGGCAGATTAACCACGATTCGACATGCGAAGGCGGTGTATTATCATGCTGCAACGCCGCGACGCGTGGAGAAAGCTTGAGTCGCGCGTCGCGCAAGCCCCAAATTGAATCTGTGAAGAAAAATTTGGTGATTGAATCTTTCGAATCAACCATTGAATCTTTCGCCTCGCATGCAGCAACTTTGTTGCGGGAATTTGAAGGGTGGACGCCAATGGCGGATCGAGGGCAGCGCATGATCGACCAGCTACCGGCAGAGCTGCGGCAAGAGCTCGTGCCGCGCCATGCCGAGCCGGCTCGGCATTATCACAACTGGACCCATGTCGAGGCGCTGCTGGCGCATGCCGAATCGATCGCGCCCCGGCTGAACGATCCGGTTGCAGTGCTCTACGCGGTGGTGTTCCACGATGCGGTCTATGATCCACGCGCCAAGGACAACGAACGCCGCAGCGCAGCCCTGCTCGTCGCCGCCAACCCCGCGATCCCGGCCGAAAGCCTGCAACTTGCAAAGCGCATGATCGAGGCAACCGAAGGCCACATCCTGCCCGACGACCTCGCTCCTGCCGAACGCGCCGATTGCGCCCATTTTCTCGACATGGACCTCGGCATTCTGGGAGCGGACCGTCACCGGTTCGACATTTACGAAGACCAGATCCGGCGCGAATACGCGCATGTTTCGGAACCCGATTTCCGCAAGGGCCGCGCCGCGGTGCTCAGGCATTTCTCCGCGCGCGACGCGCTGTATTTCAGCGAATGGGGCAAGGTTCGCTTCGAGACCAAAGCCCGCAGCAACCTTGCCCGATCACTCGCCGCGCTTGCGGGTTAGGGCGTTGTCGCCCGCGCCGCCTTGGCGTGCAGCGCGATCTCGTTCGCCAGCCGGTCAACCAGCTCGATCGGCAGATCGTGGCCCCAGCCGGGAATCGTCACCAGCCTGGCACCCGGAATGTGCTTTGCCGTGTCCTGCCCCGCTTCCAGCTTGACCAGCGGATCATCCTCGCCGTGCAGCACCAGCGTGGGCGTGGTGATGCGCGACAGGCGGGCGCGGCGATCGCCATCGGCGATGATCGCGGCGAGCTGGCGCGGCAGACCCGGCGGATAGACACTGCGACGCACCCCGGCGAGCAAACGCTCGCGCTGGCGCACCGGATCGGGCGGGAAGCCGGGGCTGCCGATATTCCGGCCGATGTTGATGCCGTGTTCGACCACCACATCCTCGTCCAGCGATTTGAGCGGCGCCGTCAGCGCCTCGATCGCGTGCTTTTCCGCCTGCGGCAGCTTGGGGTTGCCGGTAGTCGACATGATCGAGGTGAGCGACAGCAGCTTGTCCGAATGATGCACCGCCATCAGCTGCGCGATCATTCCGCCCATCGAAGCGCCGACCACATGCGCGCGGGCAATGTCGAGCGCATCGAGCAGTCCGGCGGCATCGTCGGCCATGTCGGTCAGCGTATAGGGCACCTTGGCCGGCCAGCCGAGCTTCTGGCGGATCACCTGCCACGGCACGGACGGAGCGCGCGCGCCTTCCATCTTGTCGGACAGGCCGATGTCGCGATTGTCGAACCGGATCACGCGATAGCTTTTCGCCACCAGCGCCTCGACGAATTCATCCGGCCACAGCGTCAGTTGCGCGCCAAGGCCCATGACCAGCAGGATTGGTTCATGTTCGGGATTTCCGTGATCCTCGTAAAACAAGGAAAGCCCGTTCGCACCGATGTGCGGCATAGTGTTGTTGCTCCTCGATCCGCCCTCTTGCGGGGCGTGGTTATTGCGTAGGAGCTTTCAAAGCCGCTTTGCCTCCGGATGGCAAGCTTTTGCGAACGCCTCGCACAATAATAGCGTCAACGCCCCTGCCGCACAGGCTCACCGCCAGACGGGGCCGCCGATCACGAAACCTTCTTGCTCAAGCAGATCGAGCACCCCGCCCTCCTCCGCCAGAACGCGCAGCGGCACCACGGCGAGCGTCACCCCCGGTTCGCGCGAGGCATCGGTGATCATGCCGACCCACTGGCCGCGAATCTCATCGCCCAGCTCATCGTCCGCCCACGGCCAGCAGCGGCCCAGCGCGACTTCCAGCGGATTGTCCATCACCGCCGGAATGTCGAACTTGCGCCAGTCATCGCCGCGAGCCCGGATGATCTCCTGCCCCGCCTCTGTCGCGCCCATCGCGGCTTCTAGACAGGGGATGTGGCTTGCCGGTTCGGCTTCGGCGAGATTGTCGAGCAGGTCTTCACCCCGGAACCGTTCGGGCCTCGTGATCGGCACATCGGCGCGATCAGCCGCCTTGCGCACCACATCGGTCGCGTCGTCGGTCGTCTCGTCATCGAAATCGAGTCGGCGGGCGAGCAAGTCGAAGCTGGTCATCAGCAGCGAACGGCGATCGTAATCGACATCAAATTCCGCCTCCAGCGCCGCCAGCCGCGCGCGCTGATCGGGCGAGAGATAATCCGCCGCAACCGTGTCATCGGGCAATTTGGTAAAGCGCCCGCCGCGAAAGATCAGGCGCAGCACGTCCCCGGGAGAGAATTTCGGCGCCGCCCGCAGGATCACCCGCTGCGATTCCGCCGTCGCTTCCTTGAGCCGATCCGGCAACCACGGGGTCGATTTGGGCACGGCGCGGATTTCACCGACGAGGATGATCGTGCCGTTATCGGTGTCGATCGTCCACATCGGCGCACCCGAACGCTGCGCGGTGACAACGATGGAATTTTCGCTGGGGGCGGGGTCTTGGGCGAGTGCCGGAGCCGCAAGAAGCGCGACAGCGGAAAGCAATGCGGTGAGCGGTTTCATCATTGGCGCGATAGCTCTCATACCCTGCATGCGGCGTGAATGCTCTGGCCCGCTCGCCCCGGGTCCCCGCGTTCGCGGGGATGACAAGTGCACCCTATGGCACCAGCACCGTATCTTTCGCCTCGTCGGCCATTTCGGGATAATCCATCGTGTAATGCAGCCCCCGGCTTTCGCGCCGGGCGAGGGCGCTTTTCACGATCAGTTCGGCGGCTTGCAGCAGGTTGCGCAATTCGATCAGATCGGTCGTCACCCGGAATGAGCCGTAGTAGTCATCGACTTCGCGCATCAGCAGTTCGATCCGGTGCTTGGCCCGTTCCAGACGCTTGGTCGTGCGCACGATGCCGACATAGTTCCACATGAAGCGGCGGATCTCGGTCCAGTTCTGCTTGATCACGACTTCTTCGTCGGAGTCGGTCACGCGGCTTTCGTCCCACGGCAGGATCGCGGGCGGAGCCTCCAGCGTATCCCACCGGGCAAGGATATCGTCCGCCGCCGCTTCGCCGAACACGAAACATTCGAGCAAGGAATTGGACGCGAGGCGATTGGCGCCGTGCAGCCCGCTTTCGGTGCATTCGCCCGCCGCCCACAGGCCGGGCAAATCGGTGCGCGCATCCAGCCCGACGACAACCCCGCCGCAAGTGTAATGCTGTGCCGGGACGACCGGGATCGGCCCCTTGGTCATGTCGATGCCAAGGCCCAGCAGCTTTTCGTAGATCGTCGGGAAATGTCCCTTCACGAAGTCTTCGGGCTGGTGGCTGATGTCGAGATGGACGTAATCGAGGCCGAACCGCTTGATCTGATCGTCGATCGCGCGCGCCACCACGTCGCGCGGGGCCAGCTCCATGCGTTCCGGATCGTAATCGGCCATGAAACGGTGGCCGGTTTCCGGGTGGTAGAGCCGCCCGCCCTCACCGCGCACGGCCTCGGTAATGAGGAAGTTCTTGACTTCGAGATTGTAGAGACAGGTCGGGTGGAACTGCATCATCTCCATGTTGGAGACCCGCGCGCCCGCCCGCCATGCCATCGCGATGCCGTCGCCCGTCGCGCCGCGCGGGGCGGTGGAGAATTGATAGACGCGCCCGGCACCCCCGGCGGCCAGCACGGTGGCGCGGGCGATGTGGCGTTCGACCCGCCCGGTTTCCTCGTTCAGGGCATAAACGCCCCAGACATGGCCCGCACCCGAGTACTGCTCACGGTGGCGATCGGTGATGAAGTCGATGCAGGTGCGCCCGCCCAGCATGGTGATATTGGGGTTCGCCTCCGCCGCTTTCAGCAGCGCGGACTGCACCGCCCACCCGGTCGCATCATCGACATGGACGATGCGGCGATGCGAATGCCCGCCTTCGCGGGTGAGGTGGAGATCACCGCTTTCGCGGTTGAAGGGCACACCCAGCTCGCACAACCGGTCAATCGAGCGGGGCGCCCGTTCAATCACGAATTCGACCGCGGTCCTGTCGTTCAGCCCCGCGCCCGCGATCATCGTGTCGCGCACATGGTTTTCGAAAGTGTCGCCCGCGTCGAGCACGGCGGCAATCCCGCCCTGCGCCCAGGCGGTCGATCCGCCGGTGAGCGAACCCTTGGCCAGCACCAGCACCTTGAGCCGGGTCGCCAGTTCGAGCGCCGCCGTTAGTCCGGCAGCCCCCGAACCGATGACGATCACGTCGAAATTTTCGCGCGCTTCGCCGCGCATGTCGCTCTCACTTCCCATGATTGTCGCAATGGCGCGGCATGATCGCCTTAGCAAGAGCAAGGCCGCTGAGGCGCTGCTCCGACAAACCGTGCAAGCGATGCCGTGAAACGATTTATAGTTGAAGAACCCTTAGTCATTTCCCTTAGATGACTGGAAGGATCAATGTTAATATCCTATCAAGGCGAAATGAAGAGCGCGGGAATCCGCGAATTCGAACAATTCAATTGTTATGACCTTTTCATTTAGTCTTGTAATACAACTGTTAGCAAAGGGCGCGCTTTTCATGTCTGTGATTTCCCCTATTGCCTGCCTTATGGGACGACACGAACCGCTGCGCCGCAACGTCGAATGGGACGGGCTGCATTATGTCGGCAATTGCCGCCATTGCGGAAAGGAAATCGTCCGCCTTTCGCACCGCAACTGGCGTGAGAAACTGTCCGAAGCTGGGTGAGGCCTAGCCCGATTTTCAACCCGCGCCCGTCAGCTGGACGAACACGTCTTCCAGATCGGCTTCGCGGGTGGTCACGTCCTCGATCGTCAGGCCCTGTTCCTGAAGGATGGCGAGGACCTGCCCGGCACTCATCTCGTCCTTGTCATAGGTAATCTCGACCCCGCGTTCGCCCTTCACCTCGACCTTGTGGAACGCCGCGTGGGTCGGTGCATCGGACAGGTCATCCGCTACAGTCACCGCCACGATCTTTTCGCGCGCCATGTCCACCAGTTCGCGCGTCGGCTTGTGCGCGATCAGTTCGCCGTGATTGATGATGGCGATTTCGTCGCACAGCTGCTCCGCCTCTTCGAGGTAGTGCGTCGTCAGCACCACCGTCACGCCTTCGCGGTTCAGTTCGGTCACAAGCTCCCAAAGCTGGCGACGCAGTTCGACATCGACCCCGGCGGTCGGTTCGTCCAGCACGAGGATGGGCGGGGAATGCACCATCGCCTTTGCCACCAGCAGCCGGCGCTTCATCCCGCCTGACAGCGTGCGGGCATAGGCGTTGCGTTTATCGGCAAGGCGCACCGCCGCGAGCAATTCCTCGCTCCGCCGTAGCGCCCTGGGAATTCCGTAAAAGCCGCCCTGGTTTTCCAGCACCTCGAACGGGGTGAAGAACGGGTCGAACACGATTTCCTGCGGCACGATCCCGATGGCGCGGCTGGCATTGCGGCGCTGCTGATCGATGTCGAAACCCCAGATCTCAGCCGTGCCGCTGGTCTTGTTAACGAGGCCGGCAAGGATGTTGATCAGGGTCGACTTGCCCGCGCCATTGGGGCCGAGCAAGCCGAAGATCGATCCTTCCGGCACGTCGAAGCTCACCCCTTTGAGGGCCAGTTTCCCTTCGGCATCAGCGCCCTTCGCTCCCTTGGGCGCGGCATAGCGCTTGACGAGGTTGTCGATCCGGATCGCGGGTGCAGTCATGCCTGAGGCTCTAATCACGCTGGCCCGCAGCGCAAGGTGTGAATCGCCAATTAACCCTGTCTGGTGGGCATAGCGTCACCTCTCGCGAGTATTGGCGATGGCGTGAAGTCAGGATTCATCTCGAATCGCGGCGCAGGATTGGGTGCGCGCCTGCTGGGAGCCTTGGGGCTCTTCGGCGCGGCCATGTGCGCCCCGTTCGCAGCGCAGGCGCAGTCCGAAAGCTTCAATGTCGATGCGCAGGTCGGGCTGATCGAACCACTGACCATCACCAAGCTGAGCGATCTCGATTTCGGCGGCTTGATCGTCACCACCGGCGGCACCGTGGTGCTGACCCCGACAGCCACCGCCACCTGCGTAACCACCGGCGGCGTGATCCATAGCGGCGAATGCCAGGCGGCGACATTTGCCGGCAGCGGCATCAACGGACAGCGCGTGCGTGTCCGCCGTCCTCCGGGCCGGACCATCACCCTGACGGGGCCGGGTGCCAACATGACGGTGACCAACATAATCATTCTGGCTGACGGGACGCTGACACCGACCCAATCCAACCCGAACTGGGAACGCTTCCTGATCGCATCGAGCGACGGAACCTTCTTTTTCCGGGTCGGCGGGACATTGAACGTCAACCCGAATCAGGCTCCCGGCGTTTACACAGGCACCTTCGATATCCGGCTGGACTATCAGTAAGGCGGCTTCGCGCATTCACGGTGTTGAATTTGCGCGGGCGGGCGATTAACGGCAAAGCCCATGAACATTGCTCCGCCTGAAACCATCCTTGTCGACACCCGCCGCGTCAGCTGCGACGGCGCCAGCGCCATCCGTGGCGGCGAAGGCTATCGCCCGGCAGCACTTGGCCATCCGCGCATTTTCCTCGAGATTGACGAGCACGGCTATGTCGATTGCGGCTATTGCGATCGCCGGTTTGTCCTGCGCGGCGGCCCGGCTGATGGCGTGGATCAGGCCAGCCTGTCCGACATTTCCGAAGGGGCCGATCCCGGCCATCGGTGATTTATTGGCGGGAGGCACCGCCGGAAGGCAAAAAACGCCCTTAAAATCAATGTTAACACCTGCCTGCTAGGACGCTTGTTCCATAGGTAATGCGGGGTCGCTCCCATGTTTGATTTGTTGCATCGGGCAAGGCTTTGCCTTGCGCTGCTTTTGCTGGCCGCGTGGCCGGGGATGGCGAGCGCGCAGGATTCCGCCGATGATGGCGAAGCGCGGGCATTTCTTGTCACCCCGCTCAGTTTCGTGAAGCAGTTCGATCTCGATTTCGGGCAGATCATCACCACCGGAACCGCGGGTACGGTGATCATGGATTCGACCGGCGCGGTAACGACCACAGGCGGCGTCACCCAGATCAACGGCACGCAGCAGCCCGCCCGGTTCTGGGGCTATGGCACGTTTAACCAGACGGTGCTGATCAATTCGGATTCGAACACCTACATCCTGACGCGCGACGGCGGGACGGAGACGATGCTGCTTGATCGATTGCTGATCGGCAGCCAGCCGCCGATCGTCATAAACCAGAACCCGCGCCGGTTCCGGATCGCCAATCCCGACGGCTATTTCTCCTTCACCATTGCCGGCCGTTTGCAGGTCGGCGCAAATCAGGCTCCGGGCGTCTACAAGGGCGAATTCACGATTCAGCTTGAATACGAATAGGGACAGCCCTTGCGGTGAAATTGCTCATCGCAGGTTCAGCGAAACAGTGTATCCTGCGGAACACTGGGAGGCCTATCGGCAGGAGCTGCGACATGAAGACAAGCCTTTTGAAAAGCATCACCCCCCTCGCAACCGCCGCGGCGATCGCGCTGGCAGGCGGGTACCCGGCGCTGGCGTCAGATCAGGGCACTGGCGATACGGCAGAGCCCGCGCAAACCGAAATGACCGATGGCGAGAAACGCCTTGCGCGCATGCTCGAAGGGCGGGTCGCGGGCGAGCCCCAGAACTGCATCCGGCAATTGCTCAACGATCGGCTGACGGTGATCGACAAGACCGCCTATGTCTATGGCAGCGGGCGCACGATCTATGTCCAGCGCACCCGCAATCCCGAAGACATCGACCGTGACGACGCGCTGGTTTCGCGCCGCTTCAACGCGAGCGAACTGTGCAAGCAGGATGTCGTGACCACGATTGACCCGGTGCTCGGCTTCTTCACCGGCGCGGTCTTCTTCGACGATTTCATCCCCTACACGCGGGTGGAAAAGGACGAAGGCTGAACCGCAAATGCAATGAGGCCGCCCCGATCAAGGGCGGCCCCATGAAATTCCGGTTTCGGCTTACGCCTTGATCGCGGCCATTGCGTTCATGCGGGCGAGGATTTCTTCGGCCTGCGCCATGATCCCGTCGATCAGTTCCTTGCAGGTCGGAATGTCGTGGATCAGGCCTGCAACCATGCCGCAGCTCCACGCGCCTTCGTCCATCGCGCCTTCCATCATGATCTTGGGATAGACCCCGGCGACTTCGGGCAGGATGTCCTGGATGGTGATGGCATCGCCCAGTTCCTTTTCCTTCTGGATCAGGCGTTCGACCGCGGCGTTGTTCATCACCCGCTCGGTGTTGCGCAAGGGGCGCATGACGAGGCGGGTATCAAGCTCCGATGCCTCGACGATGGCGCGCTTCACGTTTTCGTGCACCGGCGCTTCCTTGGTGGCGATGAAGCGGGTGCCCATGTTCATCCCCTGCGCGCCCATGGCGAGGCTGGCGACAAGGCTGCGCCCGTCGGCCATGCCGCCCGATGACACGAACGGGATTTCCAGCTCGTCCGCAGCGCGCGGCAGCAGGATGAAGTTGGGAATGTCATCCTCGCCCGGATGCCCGCCGCATTCGAAACCGTCGACGCTCACCGCGTCGCAGCCGATTTCCTGAGCTTTCAGCGAATGGCGCACGCTGGTGCATTTGTGGATCACCTTGATCCCCGCATCCTTGAGCGGCGGCAAGAGTTCGACAGGGTTGCGCCCCGCCGTTTCGACCACCTTCACGCCGCCGTCGATCACGGCTTTGACAAGGCCGGGGTAATCGGGCGGGGTGAGCGTGGGCAGAATCGTCAGGTTCACGCCGAACGGCTTGTCGGTCATGTCCTTGCAGCGCGCGATTTCATTGGCGAGCTTTTCGGGCGTGCCCTGCGTAAGGCCGGTGATGATACCCAGCCCGCCGGCATTGGAAACCGCCGCCGCCATTTCGGCAAAGCCGACATAATGCATGCCGCCCTGAATGATGGGGTGCTGGATGCCGAACATTTCGGTGATGGCGGTTTTCATGGTTGTTTCTCCCGTCAGATTGCGATTTGCGCCGAAGACAAGCCGAATATAGGCTCGGTTTCAAGCGCGCTTTTGAGGAGATCAGGCGCAAGGCAACCCCGCATGCCGCTCGCCGTAGCGTAAGGGTGGTGCGGGAAAAATGAGCAAGGGAGAGCACATAGTGCAAATCCGCCAAAACCAAGCCGCGCAGAACCAGCCCGACACCTCGAGTTTGTTCTTTGCGAGCCTTGCCGCATGCGCTTTTGTCTATGTGGCAAGCGCGCTGGCCATGGCTGCTTTGACATTCGTGACCGATCCTATGGGCCGGTGGTCTGCAACGTTGAGCGTGCTGGGAGTGTCACTGCAACTGGGGCTGTTCGCACTGTTCTTTGCGATTATGATCGCGGCCCCGTTGGGCACAGCAATTGGGCATTTGGTGTTCCGCTTGACACCGCATGGCCTATGGCAAGGAGCCCTGACCGGAGCGATAACCGCAGCCGCTTTCGAAGCACCATTGATATGGTTCAGTCGCGGCCCGCTGGACAAGGGAACGCTTGTGATGCTCGCGATACCTTTTGGCTGTGCGGTCCTCGGCGGCGCGCTGGTTCAGCGCTTCATTCTGTCCCCAAAAGTGGTGGTCCAACGCGCGCTCCCAGCCGCCTAACCCTTCGGCTTAAGCAACCTGTCGGGCCTGATCCGGCGCGCTTCGCTGAACAGCGAGTAGGTCTTGTTCACATAGTTCGACACATCGACGATGTTGTCCAGATACTTGTCCAGTTCCGGGGTCACTTCCTGTTCGACCAGCCGCACGTGCGATCCGGGATTCTCCGTCTCGAAGCGGACATAGAACCACGGCTCCCCTCGCTTCAGTACCAGCGGCTTGGTTACGTCGTGCCATTCGAACCCCCAGCTTAATGGCCGGGGCCAGATGTGAACTGGAAAGCGTCCGCCCATTTGCACACCCGGGCGCGGGGTGGGGAAGTAATCGAGATAGGGCGCGGTCTGGACCACATAGCACGGCTCGTCCGCGACGAAGACATAAGGCGCAGTGATCTGGATGATCGGGCGTTCGGGATGGCGCCATTCGTTTTGCGGATGAAGCATCAGCATGTTCGCGCGGCCTTGCGGCCGCATCGCCGATTTTTCGCCATCCGCATCGAGCAATTGCAGCTGTCCGTTGGGCTGCCGCCCGAATGACAGCGTCAGGTCGATCGGGCAGGGAATCACGAAATGCCGCCGGTCAAAATCGATCGCTGCTGGGCACACTTGTACCGATTTCGCAGACGAGGGCTTGGGATCGTGACGGGTGAAGGGTTTCGGTGGCCCCCAGATCGCATCGCTCCCTTGCGGAAAGCGCACCGTCCAGCCGACCGTCACACTGCGTGATTTGCCGCGAGCCTCGCTGTCGCGTGCGTCCGCCTCTTCGGCAAATTGATCTTCCCAGCTCATTCCCGCTTCCCGTCAATTACAGCTTGGCGCGTCATGCCGACTTGCGACCGGTTTCGCAAATTTTCTGCACCGGACAGGCTGCGCATTCGGCTCGGCGCGGACGGCAGAACGTCTGCCCCAGCTTCTTCAGCAGCAGGTGATGTTCGTCCATATCGGCGGCGCTCCATTCCTCCGGCAAGATCGGCATAAGCGCGTCATAGGTTTTGGCGGTGTCAGCCTTGGCCGGGACGATCCCCATGCGCTGCATGATCCGCCGGTGATGGCCGTCGATCACCATCGCTTTGCGTTCGAATGTGCTCGCGTTCATCACCCCTGCGGAATTCTTGCGCGCGACGCCCGGCAATTGCTCCAGCCATGCCATCGCCTCGGCTGTTTCCATATCGGTGAGATGCAGCAGGTCGACAGCGCCCCGCGCCGCGATGATCCCGTTCAGGCAATCCTTGAGCCGCTGCGCCGCCACCGTCGGGAAGGTCTGCCGTTGCAGCCGCGCTTCCAGTTCGGCGACGGGCGCCGCCGCCACCGCTTCCCAAGACCCATATTCGGCAATCAACCCGTCAGTGGACGCATTGGACGCCGCCGTCTTGGTTTGCGCGCCGATCACGCCGTGAACCAGAACCCAGACGGGATTTCGGCGCTTTTCCGGCGGACGGATGATCCGCCCGAACGCCGCGATCAGCGCCGCCTGCGTGCGCCGCAGCACGTCGCTGCGTGGGTCCGAGCCGAGATCGAGCTGCATCGCGCTTCGATGCGGCGCGATTACCGGGTGAAGACGAGCGAGAAGGTGACCGGCACGACCGGAGTGATCGAGGGAAGCCCGGCGAGTTCCTGCAACTGGGCAAGCCCATCGGTGAGGTTGTAAGTCCCCGCCTCGACGATCACCGGCGCGTCGGACACCGCCAGCACCCGGTCAGGCCCGGCGCGGGTCACGGTCACCTGTGTCTGAAACGGAGCCTCCACACCCTTGAGCGACAGCGTGCCGTCGAGCGTCGTCTCGACACTTTGGCCAACGCCCAGCGTCTCGAACGCCGCCGGGTCGATCTGCGCGGTGACGGTGGCGCTAGGATTGTCGGCGACGACGAAGAAGATGTCGCGCATCCGTTCGTTGCGGATGTCCACCCCGGTGGAAACGCTGGCAAGGTCGATGGTCACCGTTGCCGCACCATCCGCAGCGACGGAGCCGGTAAGCGTTTCAAAGCTGTTGGTTTCGGCGATCTCGCCCGCTTTGATCGTGACATAGGACAGGTCCGAAGCCGCCCCGTCCAGGGTCCACTCCGCACCGGTAACCGGCGGCGCGTCAGCGGGCGTTTCAGAACAGGCAGCAGCAGCCAGAAGCGGCGCGGCAATGGCGAAGCGAAGAATGGTGTTCACGGGGCAAGCCTCTCTTGCTGGATGGATTGTGTGATCGGGTACCAGAACGATCAACGGGCGCAAAGGTTGCGACGGCGCGCCCGTGTCATTCCCACTCGATCGTACCCGGCGGCTTTGACGTGAAGTCGTAGACCACGCGGTTGATGCCTTTCACTTCGTTGACGATGCGGGTGGCAACTTGGGTCAGGAAATGCGGGTCGAACGGGTAGACATCGGCTGTCATCCCGTCGGTCGAGGTAACGGCGCGCAACCCGCAGACGCTGTCATAGGTGCGCCCGTCGCCCATCACGCCAACGGTCTTCACCGGCAGCAGCACGGCAAACGCCTGCCAGATCGCGTCATAGAGGCCCGCCTTGCGGATTTCCTCGAGATAGATCGCGTCCGCCTTGCGCAGGATGTCGCAGCGTTCCTTGGTCACTTCGCCCGGGATGCGGATCGCAAGTCCGGGGCCGGGGAAGGGATGGCGGCCGACGAAGGCTTCGGGCAGACCCAGTTCGCGGCCCAGTTCGCGCACTTCGTCCTTGAACAGTTCGCGCAAGGGCTCGACCAGTTCCATGTTCATGCGTTCGGGCAGGCCGCCGACATTGTGGTGGCTCTTGATCGTTACCGAAGGCCCGCCGGTGAAGCTGACGCTTTCGATCACGTCGGGATAGAGCGTGCCTTGAGCCAGGAAATCCGCGCCGCCGATCTTCTTCGCTTCGGCTTCGAACAGGTCGATGAAGGCCGCGCCGATGAACTTGCGCTTCTTCTCCGGGTCGGTGACGCCGGCGAGGCCAGCGAGGAAAGTCTCCTCCGCATCCACGGCGATCAGCGGGATGTTGTAATGGTCGCGGAACAGGGTGACGACCTGCTCGGTTTCGTTGAGCCGCATCAACCCATGATCGACATAAACGCAGGTTAGCTGGTCGCCGATCGCTTCGTGAATGAGGACTGCGGCAACCGCCGAATCGACCCCGCCCGAAAGGCCGCAGATGACCCGGCCCGAACCGACCTGAGCGCGGATTTCCTCGATCTTGGTCTTGCGGAATTCGGCCATGGTCCAGTCGCCCGCAAGGCCGCAGACGTGACGCACAAAATTGGCAATCAGCTTGCCGCCGTCAGGCGTGTGGACGACTTCGGGATGGAACTGCGTGCCATAAAACTTGCGCTTTTCATCAGCGATTACGGCGAAGGGCGCGCCGTCGGATGTCGCGACGATTTCAAAGCCGGGGGCGAATTGGGTGACCTTGTCCCCGTGGCTCATCCACACCTGATGGCGCTCGCCTTCTTTCCAGAGGCCGTCGAACAACGCGCAATCCTTGGTCACGGTGAGATAGGCGCGGCCAAATTCGCCCCCTTCACCGGTCTCGTGGCCGGGCCGGACTTCGCCGCCGAGCTGGTGGCTCATCACCTGCTGGCCATAACAGATGCCAAGGATCGGGATGCCCGCTTCGAAGAAAGCCTGCGGCGCGCGGGGAGAACCTTCGTCCGGGACGCTGGCGGGCGATCCTGACAGGATGATGCCCTTGGGCTTCATTCGCTCGAACGCGGCCTCGGCCATGCTGAAGGGCGCGATTTCGGAATAGACGCCCGCTTCGCGCACACGGCGTGCGATCAGCTGCGTCACCTGGCTGCCGAAATCGACAATCAGGATCGAGTCGGGGAGATGATTGGCTTCCATCCGGGCGCGTTAAGCCACGGGGAGGCGCGCTGTCCAGCATGCCGTAACGTCAGCGCAGCAGCTTTCGACAGCTGCTGCACCGCAACATCACCGGTTCCCGAAAAAATCGCGATTTTGCGTGAAATTTCGGGAACCCGTGTGGCGTATTTCGCATTTGCACAATCACTGTGTGCGTTGCACCGTTTCAAAAAGCAACTGAAGGCCGGTCAACGGCCCACCCCAATTCGAACACCCTCTCTTGAATACATGGAGTAGAAAATGCGTCTCATCCTCTCTGCCGTGGCTCTTGCTGCTGCTGTCGCAACCCCCGCAATCGCTGCTGGTGACGAAACCGTGACCGTTCGCGTCACCTATGCCGACATCGATCTTGCCAGCGCTGAAGGCCGTGCCGCCATCGAAGCACGCGTCAACGCCAAGCTGCGCGAAGCCTGCACCGTCGCGACCAACTCGCGCTACAGCTATGGCCGTGACATCGTCGATGAAAAGTGCGTCGCCGAAGCCAGCACCGCCGCGCTGGCCGAAGTCGAGCGTCTGGCCGCAGCCGAGCGCCGCGCCGGCGGACAGGTCGCCGCCAACTGATCGCAATTCCCGCGCAACAGCGGATTTTGCAAACGACCGTCGGAGCGATCCGGCGGTCGTTTTGCTTTGAAAACAAAGGCCTGCATACGACCGCGGCACCTTTGTTGCGTTTTACGCAAGTTAATTGCGCATTTTATCATTTGAGTTTCACGCAATCGAACATCATTTGGCGCTTGCAACGCGATCAGGCTCCTCTCTCTCCACCTGACGCGATGTATTGGCAGCGGCGACATCCGAAAACGGAAAGCTCTGCCAGCCTGCTTGCCGACAGCAGGCAGCCCAAGCGAGCCGGGAATGGCATGGTGACTTCCAGCACCGCAGCCTTCCGCAAATCGGCCGCTGATCCGGCGCACTCCCCCCCTCGCGCCGGGGCTGTCCTGAAAACGGTTGCCGGCGAAGTTCGATGCGCCTCCCCCTAGGCGTTGGGATCGGGACTTTGCCCATGCGACCAATTGCCTGTCACCGGCACGGCAGCGAGCGAGACGCGGCCACCCACTTCCTCCCCCCCCCGAATGGTGGCCGCGTCTCCACACTCCTTCATTCTCGACACTTTGCGTGATCGCGCGCTGACAGCCCAATCATCCCGAAAATCGATCAGATTGTGCGAAATTTTCATTACGCAGCGCAGTAACATTGTTGCTCGGCCGTTCGTATATATTAGCAGCAGCCGGGATATCCCTCTCCCAACCCCCGAACCCCCGGCTCAGGAGCAATCGCCATGAACACCATCATGGAAAAGGCGGTTTCGCTGTTCATCGCCGTCGCCATCAGCGGCACGGCATTCAACACGCTGATCGTCTGACAAACCGGGCCGGGCCGCCTGCCCCTTGGCGGCCCGGAGCCGGAAGTTTTCAGGCCAGTTGCCCCGCCAGTTCGCGCAATTCGGTCTTGAGCAGCTTGCCGATGTGGCTGCGTGGCATTTCATCAATGGCATGAAGCGCAGACAGGCGCTGCGTCTTGCCCAGCCGCGCGTTGACTGCGGCCATGATTGCCTCGCAATCGCGCGCACCATCAGCCACCACGACAAAGCCGACAGGCGTCTCCCCCCATTGGCGCGATTCGACGCCGACAACGGCGGCCTCGATCACATCGACCTCGCGCATCAATTCGGCTTCGAGATCGCTCGGGTAGATGTTGAAGCCGCCCGAGATGATCATGTCCTTCGCGCGCCCGACCAGTTCGACAAAGCCGTCTGCATCGACGCGGCCGATATCGCCCATCCGCATCCACACCCCGCCGTCGGGATCGGTCCATTGCGCTTCGGCGGTCTTGTCCGGGCGGTTCTTGTAACCCGACATCATCGTCTGCGAACGCCCTACAAGATTGCCCGGCGTGCCCGGCGGCACTTCCTTGTCTTCGTCGTCGAGCACCTTCATCTCGCTGCCCGGCGCGGGACGGCCGACCGTGTGTAGCTTGTCCGGGAATTCATGCGCGGCGAGCAGACAGACAACGCCGCCCTCGGTCATCGAATAGATCTCGACCAGCCCGCCCGGCATCCGTGCCAGCACCTGTCGCTTCAACTCGGCAGAAAAGGGTGCGGAGGTGCAGTATTTCATCGCCAGCGCAGACAGGTCGAAATCGTCAAAACCCTCGAAATCCATCAGCCGCTGATATTGCACCGGGACCAGCATGGTCACCGTAGTGCGGTCGGCCTGTGCGTGCGCAAGCCAGCGGGCGCAATCGAACTTGCCCATGATGCGGATCGTGCCACCCGCCAGCAGCGGCGCGAGGAATGCCACCATGGTGGTGTTCGAATAAAGCGGCGTCGACGCGAGCGAGCGCACCTCCAGCCCGGCACCGAGATAGGACAGCGCGGTCGCCGCGAATTGCCGCCAGCGCATCTGGTGCGAATGGACGATGCCCTTGGGTATGCCGGTGGTGCCCGACGAATAGATGATGTTGAACGGATCGCCCGGCGCCGGATCGAATTCGGGCGCGCGTGCACCGGGAGGAGCCATCCACTGCCCGATTTCCTCCAGCGGTACGCGGATCATTTCCGCCATGAAGTCCGGCCCCAGTTCGGCGGCCTTGCCCGCGTCGATGAACAGGTGGATCGCGCCCGAATCCTTCGCCATTCCGGCTAGCTGTTCAGGGCTGGCGCTGGTGGTGAGCGGCGCAGCCACCCCGCCTGCGCGAACCGTGGCCAGAAACACCAGTGCATATTCGACGCAGGACGTGCCAAGGATGGCAACCGATTGCCCGCGTTTGAGCCCCGTCTCCACCAGCCGCGCGGCAAGCCTTTCGATCAGGCCGACCAGTTCGGCCCAGTAAACCTCGCTCTTGTCATCCGCCAGCGCCAACGCGTCGGGTTGCGCCCGTGCCCAGTCGACAAGGATCGCGGGAAAGGAACCGAATGGCTGCGCCAGCCGATCGGACATGGTTGCGGTGATGTCAGTCTCTCTCATGGCGCGCGACCTTAACGCCGGACCCACCGCAATCAATCGCTCAAATGGATGGCAGGCCGATGGCGATTTCTTTACGCTTGGCGCTGATGATAGGGGTGATGACAAAGCCACCTGAGGGGTATTGAAGGCATGACAAAAGGGCTTGGAGCGCGCGCAGGCGCATTGGGGCTGGCGATGCTGGCGCTTGCAACGTCAAGCGCGGCCATATCGCAGCCTGTCCCGCCTGCCATGCCGGGCAGGACTGCGCCGGAGGCAAAGCCGTCCCAGCCGTTGCCAGCGATCCTTGCCATCCTCGCCCATCCCGATGACGAAATCACCATCGCCCCCGTCCTCGCCCGAGCCGCGCGCGAGGGCGGCGAGGTTACGCTGGTGTTCGCGACCAGTGGTGATGCTGGTCCGGGCGTGAGCGGGATGGAACCGGGTGAGGAGCTCGCCGCGCTGCGCGAGGACGAGGCGCGCTGCTCCGCTTTCGCCCTGGGCGTGGGTGAGCCGATTTTCTGGCAATTGGGCGATGGCCAATTGTCGACAATGGCACGCGCGCCTGACAGCCCTGCACGCGATCTGGCGGAACGCATCGCTTCGATCATCGCGATCCAGCAACCCGGAGTGATCATGACCTGGGGCCCGGACGGCGGCTATGGTCATGCCGATCACCGCATGGTGAGCAATGCGGTAACGCAAGTGGTTCAGGCCATGGGTCACGATCGGCCCGACCTGCTCTATGCCGCGCTGCCTTCGGGCGAGGAAACCACCATCCCTGGCTTCGAGAACTGGGCAACGGTCGATCCCTCGCTTGTCACTGACCGGCTGCAGTACGAAATGGCCGATCTCGACGCCGCTCGCGCCGCGATTGATTGCCATGCCAGCCAGTTTCCCGAATCCGCCCGCACGATGCTGCCCGACCTGCTGCACCGGAATATCTGGCGCGGATCAGTGTTTTTCAGGCTCGCGCTGCCCCGATTTGAGCTTGCACATTAGACAGGCCTGATTGGGGTCGTGGAAAAGCGCCGTCATATCTGCCCCAAGAGTTGGGATTCGCCCCCCGCGCGCCTATATAATGCGCATGGAAACCAACAACTCTGACAATCAGGAAAACCCACCCGCCAAGGCCAAGACGGGCGGGGAATATGGCGCGGATTCGATCAAGGTTCTCAAAGGCCTGGATGCCGTGCGCAAGCGCCCCGGGATGTATATCGGCGACACCGATGACGGATCGGGCCTGCACCACATGGTGTTCGAGGTTTCCGATAACGCCATTGACGAAGCGCTGGCCGGGCATTGTGATCTTGTCCTGATCGAATTGAACCCCGACGGATCGGTTTCCGTGGAGGATAACGGCCGCGGCATTCCGGTGGGCATGCACAAGGAAGAAGGCGTGTCAGCCGCTGAAGTCATCATGACCCAGCTGCACGCGGGCGGAAAGTTCGAGAACACATCGGACGACAACGCCTACAAGGTATCCGGCGGTCTGCACGGCGTGGGCGTTTCGGTTGTCAACGCGCTGTCCGAATGGCTCGAGCTGACGATCTGGCGGGAGGGCAAGGAACATTGGATGCGGTTCGAGCATGGCGATGCCGTCGCCCCGCTCGAAGTGAAAGGCGATGCGCCCAAGGTCGATCAGAACCCTGACGACAACGGCTTCAAGAAGGGGACTCGGGTCACCTTCAAGGCCTCGCACGACACCTTCAAGAACGTCACCGAATTCGATTTCGACAAGCTTGAGCACCGTTACCGCGAACTCGCCTTCCTGAATTCCGGCGTGCGCATCCTGCTGCGCGACAAGCGGCACGAGGAAGTGCTGGAGCACGACCTCTATTACGAAGGCGGGATCGCGGCCTTCGTCAAATGGCTTGATCGCAACAAGGATGCCCTGATCGGCGATCCGATTTCGGTGTCGGCGGAAAAGGACGGCATCGGAATCGACGTCGCGCTGGAATGGAACGACAGCTATTACGAAAACGTCCTTTGCTTCACCAACAACATCCCGCAGCGTGACGGCGGCACACATCTGGCCGCATTCCGCGCTGCGCTGACCCGTACGCTCAACAATTACGCCGATCGTTCGGGCATGCTCGGCAAGGCCAAGGTCTCGCTTTCGGGCGAGGACATGCGCGAAGGGCTGACCGCGATCGTCAGCGTCAAGCTGCCCGATCCGAAATTCTCCTCGCAGACCAAGGACAAGCTGGTTTCGTCCGAGGTTCGCCAGCCGCTCGAAAGCCTCATGGGCGAAAAGATGAACGAATGGCTGGAGGAAAATCCCAATGAAGCCAAGGCGATCATCCAGAAGATCATAGACGCCGCCGCCGCGCGTGAAGCCGCCCGGCGCGCGCGCGAAATGAGCCGCAAGGGCGCGATGAGCGTTGCCTCGCTGCCCGGCAAGCTGGCCGATTGCCGCGAACGCGATGCGACCAAGGCCGAAATCTTCCTGGTCGAGGGTGATTCCGCAGGCGGATCGGCCAAGGGCGGGCGTGACAGCCAGTACCAGGCGATCCTGCCGCTGAAGGGCAAGATCCTGAATGTCGAACGCGCGCGGTTTGATCGCATCATCTCGTCCAAGGAAGTCGGCACGCTGATCCAGGCGATGGGCACCGGCATTCGCGACGAATTCGACCTCGAAAAGCTGCGCTATCACAAGATCGTGATCATGACCGACGCAGACGTCGACGGGGCGCATATCCGCACGCTGCTGCTCACCTTCTTCCACCGCCAGATGCCCGAAATCGTCAAGGCGGGGCACCTCTTCATCGCCCAGCCGCCACTGTTCAAGGTCGCCAAGGGCCGGAGCGAGGTTTATCTCAAGGATCAGGGCGCGCTGGATCGCTATCTGGTCGATGCCGGATTGCAAGGTCGGGTGCTGGAAACCGCGGGCGGCGCGCGCTCGGATGCTGACCTGCGCGAAATCGTCGATCAGGCGCTGCGGCTGAAGAACATGATGGGCTTTGTCCCGCGCCGCTATGACACGGGAATCATCGAACAGATGGCACTTTGCGGTGCGCTCGATCCCAAGCTTGGCGATGGCGAAAGGCTCGCCGCGCTCGAAGCAGCCGCTGCAAAGCTGCAGGCGGGCGATGCCGATGCGACATGGAGCGTGCGCGTGCTTGAAAGCGGCACGGTGCAATTCTCGCGGCTGTGGCGCGGAGTTACCGACGTCCACGAAATCGAAGGCCGCTTCCTCACCAGCACCGAAGCGCACAAGCTGCATTCGATTGCTGGCCCGCAGGCCGAGACCTATGAAAGCGCGGTGCGTCTGGTGAAGGCCGGCGATGTGCAGGATGACGAGCCCGAAGCCGACGAGGCGGAAGGCGAGACCGAAGACACCGGCACCGCTATCTCCGAGGACGCGATCACCCGCCCGAGCCAGTTGCTCGACGCGGTGCTCGCCGCCGGGCGCAAGGGTCTATCGATCAGCCGCTACAAGGGGCTAGGCGAAATGAACCCCGAACAGCTGTGGGAGACCACGCTCGATCCGGAAAACCGGGTGCTGTTGCAGGTCAAGGTCGAGGATGCCGACGTCACCGATGAAATCTTCACCCGCCTGATGGGCGACGTTGTCGAACCCCGGCGCGAATTCATCCAGAACAACGCTCTCAACGTCGCGAACCTCGACGTGTGATCGGGCTGGCCGCCCTCGCGGTGGTCTTGCTTGGCGCAGCATGGCTGGTCTTCGTCGCGGCGGTGTGTGCCATGCGGCCGGATGCGGCGCGCGACGGGCTTGCGCAGATGGGCGCGAACTGGCGGATGCAATTGGGTGAGCATGTGCCTCGCGCCGTGGTGGGAGCCGCGCTGATCCTGCGTGCCGCACACTCGAAGGCGCCCTTGCTGTTCGAAGTCGGCGGCTGGTTCATTCTGGCCAGCTCGATCCTGATCCTTCTGTTGCCGATGCGCTGGCACCACGCCTATGCCGTGTGGTGGGCCGATCGGATTCCCTTATCCGTCTACCGGCTGTTCGCGCTGCCGACTGCGGCGGCCGGCGCGATGCTGGCTTATGCCGCCCTCTAGGGACTTGATGTTTCGCTGCTAAAGCCCGACATCATCGGAAATGTCAGAAGCCGAACCCAACGACACATCCGCGCTCGAACACTGGAGCTTCCTGCTGCTGCTGGCGGCGGTGTCTTTCCTTTTCATGTGGGTCGCGTGGCCGTTTGCAGCACCGATCATGTGGTCGGCGCTCGCCGCAATCATGTTCCAGCCGCTGTACCGATGGTCGCTCAGAAAAACGCGGGGCAAACGCAACCTCGCGGCTTCACTCGCCCTGACGATCATCTTTATCGCGGTGCTTCTGCCTGCCTTGTTGATCGGATCACTGGTGATCAACGAAGCCTTGGCACTGGTGAACAACTTCCGAGAAAACCCGATCGATATCGTCGCATGGTACGAAAGCATTTATGCCTTGCTGCCGGCCACGCTTCAGCAATTGATCGAGGATAACGGCTGGACCGACGTCTCTTTCCTGCAGGAGCGGTTGCAGGGCATTCTCGGTGAAAGCGCCGGTATGCTGGCCAGTCAGGCGGTGTCCATCGGCAGCGGCGCATTCGGCTTTTTCCTCAGCTTCGGCCTCGGCCTTTACGTCCTGTTTTTCCTGCTGCGCGATGGCGGGCGGATTGGCGAGACGATCCTGCATTCCGCGCCGATCGAGCGGGAGATTGCCGATCTTCTGGCCGAACGTTTCCTCGGCATCGTGCGCGCCGTGATCAAGGGATCGGGCGTGGTCGGTCTTATCCAGGGCGCGCTGGGCGGCATCATGCTGGCGATTGCGGGCGTGCCCTCGCCACTGTTGCTGGGCGTGCTAATGGCGATCCTCGCCTTGATCCCCGCCGTCGGCACGGCGCTGGTCTGGGCTCCGGCAGGGGTGTGGCTGATCGTGGTCGGTGAAGTGTGGCAGGGCGTGTTCGTGCTGGGTGCGGGTTTCCTCATCATCAGCAGCGTCGACAATGTCCTGCGCCCGATTCTGGTGGGGCGGGACACCGGGATTCCCGACTGGATCATCCTGATCACGACGCTGGGCGGAATTTCGCTCGCAGGGTTTTCAGGGATAGTGCTCGGGCCGCTGGTGGCAGGGCTGTTCCTTGCCAGCTGGGGCATTTTGCAGGAACAGCGCGCCGAAGACGAAGAGGCGAGGGCAAAATATCGCGCCCGCGTCGATGTCGACGGCAGGGCGCTTCCCCCGGAGGACGACAACGCCGCCGACAATCAACCCCAAGCCGCGATGCAGGAAGGCTGAACCGGTGCAGTCGATGGTGGAGCCGGGCAGTCAGGCGGAGCAGGTCGGCCGCCTGATCCTTGCCGGCTTCATCGTGATCGCGCTGCCCTCGCTGCCGCTGGGCACCTATCTGATCTATCCCTTCGCGATCCTGACCACGTGGTTTCACGAGATGGGCCACGGGCTCAGCGCGCTGATCATGGGCCAGCGGTTTGATCAGTTGATGATTTTCGCCGACGGTTCGGGCGTTGCGCAAAGCGCGGTGGCGCATGACGCATCGCCATTCGTCCATGCCGCGATTGCCGCAGGCGGACCGCTCGCGCCGAGCCTGTTCGGCGCCGCGCTGATCCTTGCGAGCGCGCATCAACGGCTGTGGCGGCCAACCTTGTGGGTGAGTGCGATCCTGATCTTCGCCTCGGTCATCATCTATGTCCGCTCGGCTGTCGGCTATGCCGTGCTGCCGCTGATCGCGGCGGGGCTGGCGGTGATCGCGTGGAAGGCTTCGGACGGGGTGGCTCGCTTCACGCTGCAATTCCTCGGTATCCTTGGCGCGATGAGCATGCTGCGCGACTGGAACTACCTGTTTTCGGAAAGCGCCATGATCGACGGGCGCGAGATGCTGTCCGACACCGGCCAGATCGAAGCCTCGCTCTATCTGCCGCACTGGCTGTGGGCGATCCTGTTGATCGCCGTGTCTGCCGTGCTGGTGGGGGCAAGCCTCAAATACGCGCTGGCGGAAAAACGGCGGATCAGACCTCAGCCAAAGCTGCCCGCCAATGTCCTGCAATTCCGGCGCACGCCGCGCGACAAATAGCGCGGCGATCCCGGCGGTTCAGGACGCCACCCGGATCGTGTTGAGCCCGCGCGCCTGCGTTCCGGTTTCGCCGGAAAGCCCGATGAAGATCGTGTCGATGATCCGCGCCAGCTTCTCTTCGGACAGTTTGGGCGCGATGTAGATCAGCGAATCCGGCAGCGTGTAGGGCGACACCATCTGGTTGATCAGCGACAGCGCCTCGTCGATTTCCAGCCCGGCGAAATATCCGTCCGCCTGCGCCTGCACGATGATTTCGCACAGATAGTGATCGGCCAGATCGACATAGCTGCGCACCCGTTCGAAATTGGCGGCGCCCATTTCGCACAGCATCCGGAAATTCTCAGGGTCTTCGCGAAAACGATCGCGCGAGATGACGAAGCGCCTGCGGAAGAATTCGTACATCTTGCGATTGGGCGGAAGATCGGTGTCGAGCACCTCTTCCATCACCTTCATGTGCGGAGCGAGCCAGATCGCGGCGACCGCATCGAACAGGTCGTCATAATCCTCGAACACCCATTCGAACCGGCTGCGCGACAGCCCGCTTTCGCTCTGGGCGACCGAATAGGAAATCTCCGTCCCCCGGGCCTTGACGAGATCGAGCACCATGCTCGCAATGCGCTTGCGCTCCTGCTTGCGGGTCTCTTCGCTCAAAGGCATGGGGCGGGGGTCCTCCTGATTTCGGCCCTAGATAGGGGAAGGGGCCGTCATCTTAAAGGCATAGCACAGAATTTTGTGCGACGCAGCATCCCGCCGCGCAGCTTGGCGATTTCAGATGTCGTTGCGCCCCGCAATGATATCGCGCGCCTGTTGTTCCAGCACCATGAACCGCTCGTAATCGGGCAGTTTGGAGCGGAACCATTCGGCCAGCTTGAGCAGGTCTTCCCCGTAATTGCCCGTCGGGATCATCGGTTCGCCGAAACTGATGATCATCTTTTCATTGTCGGCGCATGCCGGGACGATCGGCACACCCGCCGCGCGGGCGATGTTGTAGAACCCCGATTTCCACTTCCCGTCCGAAGACCGCGTTCCTTCGGTGGCGATCACCAGCGCCAATTCGTTGCGGCGCTCGAATTCGGCCTGCATCTGCTCGACGACATTGGCGCGCTTCGTCCGGTCCACCGCGATGCCGCCCATGTCGAGCATGAAGTTCTTCATGATCCCCTGAAACAGCGTGTGCTTGCCCATGAAATTGGGCTGCACCTGTTCATGCTTGGTCGCGCCCGCAAAGAACACGAAATCCCAGTTCGAAGTGTGCGGCGCGCCGGCGATGACGTATTTTTTCAGGTTCTTGGGCAGGTGCCCTTCGATCCTCCACCCCTTCCATTTGTACAGGAACAGGATGATCCGGTTCACGATCCGCGAAAGCAGCGTGACGTTACGGGTTTCGTTGTGTTTCAAGCGTGGTCCCTCTCTCGCTCTTACGTCTGCCCTTATTCGGGGGAGTTACGCAAGGGAAAGCGTGGGGGTTGCCGAATTGCGCAATCACATCCGGAACACACCGAACTGAGGCCGCTCGGCAATCGGCGCTTCAAGCGTTGCCGCGAACGCCAGACCCAGCACGTCGCGGGTCTGTACCGGGTCGATCACCCCGTCGTCCCACAGGCGGGCGGTGGCGTAGTAGGGGTTGCCTTCGTCTTCGTATTTCTGGCGGATCGGGGCCTTGAACGCCTCGGCCTCTTCGGGCGTCCATTTGTCCGCGTCGCGGTGGACGGTGGCGAGGACGCTGGCCGCCTGCTCCCCGCCCATCACCGAAATGCGAGCATTGGGCCAGGTGAACAGGAAACGGGGGCTATAGGCGCGCCCGCACATGCCGTAATTGCCTGCGCCAAAGCTGCCGCCGATCACCACGGTGACTTTCGGCACTGTAGCAGTGGCGACGGCGGTGACGAGCTTCGCGCCATGCTTGGCGATCCCTTCCGCCTCATACTTCCCGCCGACCATGAAGCCGGAGATATTCTGGAGGAACAACAGCGGAATGCGCCGCTGACAGGCGAGCTCGATGAAATGCGCGCCCTTTTGCGCGCTTTCGCTGAACAGCACGCCGTTGTTGGCCAGAATAGCCACCGGCATTCCCCAGATATGGGCAAAGCCGCAGACCAGCGTCGATCCGTAATGCGCCTTGAACTCGTGGAATTCGCTGCCGTCGACCAGCCGTGCGATCACTTCCTTCACATCATAGGGTGCGCGCACGTCCTCGGGGATGAGGGCGTAGAGGTCTTCCGCGTCGAATTTCGGCGGGCGCGGGTCTTTCAGCGCCACATCTTTCGCCGCAGCCGTGTTCGCGCCCAGCTGGCTGACGATATCGCGCACGATGGTGAGCGCGTGCTCGTCATTCTCGGCGAGGTGATCGACCACGCCCGATTTCCTGGCGTGCAGATCACCGCCGCCCAAGTCTTCGGCGCTGATTTCTTCGCCCGTCGCGGCCTTCACCAGCGGCGGACCGGCGAGGAAGATCGTGCCCTGATTGCGCACGATCACCGTCTCGTCCGACATGGCAGGGACATAGGCACCCCCGGCGGTGCAGCTGCCCATCACGCAGGCGATCTGCGGAATGCCGAGCGCGGACATGTTCGCCTGATTGAAGAAGATCCGCCCGAAATGCTCGCGATCGGGGAAGACCTCCGCCTGATACGGCAGGTTGGCCCCGCCGCTGTCGACCAGATAGATGCACGGCAGGCGGTTTTCCTGCGCGATCTCCTGCGCGCGCAGGTGCTTCTTGACCGTCATCGGGTAATACGATCCGCCTTTGACGGTCGGATCGTTGCAGACGATCATCACCTGACGGCCCGAAACGCGCCCAATCCCGCAGATCATCGACGCTCCGGAAACATCGCCTTCATACATGCCGTTGGCGGCAAGCTGTCCCACTTCGAGGAAGGGCGAGCCCGGATCGAGCAGCCGCTCGACCCTCTCACGGGGAAGCAGCTTGCCGCGCGACACATGCCGCTCGCGATGCTTTTCCGGCCCGCCCAGCGCGGCTTCGGCGACAGCGGCGCGAAGATCGCTCGCAAGCGCGTGATTATGCGCAAACCGCGCCTTGGCTGCCGGGTCTTCGCGGTCGAGCTTGGTGGTGAGAACGGGTGCGGTCATAATCGAGCTCTAGCGTTTTTTCACGAATTCGGCACGCAGGACGAGGCCTTTGATGCCGGGGTATTTGCAGTCGATCTCCTGCGCGTCGCCTGTCAGGCGGATCGACTTGATCAGCGTGCCCTGTTTGAGCGTTTGCCCCGCACCCTTGACCTCAAGGTCCTTGATCAGCGTCACAGAATCGCCATCGGCCAGCAGATTGCCCACCGCGTCGCGCACTTCGACGATGTCTTCCGCTGCCTGCCGCGCGGCGAACTCGCTGGCGGGCATCCATTCGCCCGATACTTCGTCATAGACGTAATCTTCGTCGCTCATCGTGCGGCTCCGGTCAGCCTGACATCGGGCTCAGTCGAAAGAACGGGTGCGGTCATTGTTTCTCTTGCCTCTCCTTGCCCCGCCAATGCTCCCATGCGGCGAAAAACACAAACGCGGCAAAGACACTTTGCAGGGCAAGGCTGAAATAAAATTCCTCATAGCCTGCAATGAAGGCGGTGTAGCCGTTCACCAGCACATTGGACGCCATGATGGCGACACCCAGCCACACGCCCCACCGCTCTCGCACCCAGATCAGCACGGCGGCAAGCGGGTCGAGGAACGTCAGGCTGGTCCAATAGATGTTCCACGGCAGCGGGCGGAAATCATAGGGCAGCCAGCCGCCATGATAGAGATCGAGCGAGTGCGTGATCGTCCCGATCAGAAAACCGACAGTCCAGATGATCCGGGCGATGGTGGGCATCTCAGAAATCTTCCGGCCATTGGAGATTGTTGCTGTCAGTCCAAGCGAGGCTGGCGGGCGCGGCCACGGGGGAATTCAGGAATTCGGCGATTCCCAGCACGGCATCTTCTCCGCTGACGAGGCTGCTGGCAGGGACGGTCGTTCCTGCATAGCTTTCCAGCCAACCTTCCGCCTGCTCCTTGCCTTGCGAATACCACATGGAATTCGCCATTGGCTGCTGCTGGCTGTAAATATCGTAGGCCAGCGAAAAGCCGTGCGCGCCGATGGCCTCAATCATCAGCGTGCGCCGCTCACCGCAATCGTCCGCAAATTGGAGCGTGCCATAGTCGCTCGGCCGCAATTCTTGGCACGACCCGGTGTCAATCGCGTCGCGAAGCGCGACTGCATCGATCGGCCTGCCGCCGAGCAGCAAGGTCGAGTGGAAACCGCTCAACCGGCAGCCCCGATCAATTCGCGCCTGATCAGCATCCGGCGGATTTCATTCGTGCCAGCACCAATGTCGAGCAGCTTCGCATCGCGCATGTAGCGTTCGACCGGCCAGTCAGTGGTATAGCCCGCCCCGCCCAGCGCTGCTTCGGCAACAGCGGCGCGAAGATCGCTCGCAAGCGCCTTGTTATGCGCAAACCGCGCCTTGGCTGCCGGGTCTTCGCGGTCAAGCTTGGTGGTCAGATCGGGTGCGGTCAAAACGCCTCTCCAGCGAGAATCAAAAGTCCGATTAAAGAAAGCAGAAAGCCGCCTGGATGCTTGGCCTTCATCATGGCCAGATTTGTAAGTCCAAGCACAAGCCACAAGCCACCTGTTGCCCATACTAGCAATTCTGGCGTTTCCGGTAGAACGAGGATGAGTGCGGTCAGCAAAAAGAACCCGCTGGAGGAGTGCCAGCCAAACCGAGTGATCCCTTGGGTCATCGGGTCCTTGATAAACGGATCATCAACCGCAAGGGTTGGCTCGATCAGCTTCTTCTCGCCCAACAAAGAATGGAAGATTGTCGCAACGACGATCAAGCCGGCTGCGATTATGTGAAGCCAGCTCACCCCGTCGCCCCGATCAACTCACGCCCGATCAGCATACGCCTGATCTCGTTCGTCCCAGCGCCAATGTCGAGCAATTTCGCGTCCCTCATGTAGCGTTCGACCGGCCAGTCGGTGGTATAGCCCGCCCCGCCCAGCGCCTGCACGCTCTCGGCGGCCACGCGGAAGGCGTTCTCGCTCGACAGCAGGATCACCCCTGCCGCGTCGAAGCGCGTCGTCTGCCCGGCGTCGCACGCCTTCGCCACCGCATAGGTGTAGGCGCGGGCCGATTGCAGCGCGACATACATGTCGGCAACCTTGGCCTGCATCAGCTGGAAGCTCCCGATGGGCTTCCCGAACTGCTTCCTCTCGCGCAGGTAGGGGATCACCGTGTCGAGGCACGCCTGCATGATGCCAAGCTGCAACCCGGCGAGCACCACGCGTTCATAATCCAGCCCGCTCATCAGCACGCCGACGCCGCCGTTCAGCGGGCCCATGATGCGTTCCTCAGGGATGAAGCAGTCGTTGAACACCAGCTCGGCGGTGGGCGAGCCCTTCATCCCGACCTTCGAAATCTTCTGGCCGATGGAGAAGCCCTCATCGCCCTTCTCGATCAGGAAGGCGGTGATGCCGCGCGATCCGGCGTGGCCATCGGTCTTGGCGTAGACAACCAGCGTATCGGCCTCGGGTGCGTTGGTGATCCAGAACTTGGTGCCGTTGAGGACATAGCCGCCCTGTACTTCGTCGGCCTTCAGCTTCATCGAAACCACGTCGCTGCCAGCTCCGGCTTCGGACATGGCGAGGCTGCCGACATGCTCGCCGCTGATCAGCTTGGGCAGATACTTCGCTTTCTGCTCGTCATTCCCCCAGCGGCGGATCTGGTTGAGGCACAGGTTCGAATGCGCGCCATAGGACAGGCCGAGCGAAGCCGAGGCGCGGCTGACTTCCTCCACCGCGATCACGTGTTCGAGATAGCCGAGGCCGAGGCCGCCGTCTTCTTCCTCGACGGTGATGCCGTGCAGGCCCAACTCGCCCATCGCCTGCCACAGCTCCGCGCGGGGAAAGTAATCGTCACGGTCGATCCGTTCCGCCAGCGGCGCGATCTGTTCATCGGCGAACCGCGCGGTGGTGTCGCGGATCATCTCGGCCGCTTCGCCAAGCTGGAAGTCGAAATCGGGGGTGGCGCGCATGATATGTTCTCTGACAGGCAATGATTGTTCGGTATCTAGAGCGCATAGCAACACCCCGATCAAACGCCAATGCCCGCGCAACACCGTTTGACGGCAATCGCGCGTGCTGTATGTCCACATGCGGGATACCTCTGGAGCGCCATGCAAGGAGCGAACCGCTGAACTTTTCCGAACCACGGCCATGGCCCACGGGCACCCCTCCGGCAGAAGATTTCTGCAAGGAGGACGAACGGCTCGTTATCCTCTCCGGCTTTCATGCCGATGATCTGTCCGGCGATGAGGAACTGGCCCGCATCACCCGCTTTGCCGCGCGCCTGTGCAACGCGCCAAGTGCGGCTGTCAGCCTGGTCGAGGCGCACCGCCAGCGTTTCGTCACGGGTGAAGGGATAGGCGTATCGGAAACGCCGCGCTCCACCAGCTTCTGCGCGCATACCATGCTGGGCCATGATCTGCTCGAAGTGCTGGACGCGACGCAGGACCCGCGCTTCGCCGAATTCGCGATGGTGCGCGGCGATGCACATCTGCGCTACTATGCCGGGGCGCCGCTGATTTCGGCGGAGGGGGCGCCGCTTGGCGCGCTGTGCGTGACCGACACTGTCCCTCGCAGCGAACCTCTGTCTGACTTCCAGCGCGAAGGGCTGGCGGTGTTGGCCGAGGCGGTGATGCGACGCCTGCATGCACACCGTCAGGCCAACATGGCCGATAGCGAGCTGAAGGAGAGCGCCGACCGGCTGCAATTCATGCTCGACAGCGTGCCCGATATCGCTTGGTCAGCCGCGCCCGGCCCGCATTTCGATTACTTCAACGCGCGCTTCAGCGAAGTCACCGGGCGGGCCCCGCTGCAAGACGTAGAGGACTGGCGCACGATCATCCACCCGGACGATTTCGAGGCCACCGCGATCAAATTCCAGCACGCTCTGGATACGGCCACCTTCTTCGAGGACGAATGGCGGCTGCGCCTTGCCGACGGCAGCTTTCGCTGGGTCATCTCGCGCGCCGTCCCGTCAACCGCCGATCCGGCCACCGCGCGCTGGTTCGGCACGCTTACCGATATCCATGATCGCTACAGCATCTCGCAGGAGCGCGAATTGCTGGCGGGCGAGCTGGCGCACCGGATCAAGAACATCTTTTCGGTGATCACCGGTCTGATCTCGCTCAACGCACGCGGCGACAAGGCGCTGTCCGAATTCGCAGCCAGCATCACCGACAATATCCGCGCGCTTTCGCGGGCGCAGGACTTCGCTCTCAACATCGATCCCGAACCCGAAGACAACCTCAAGGAACTGCTCGGCGTCTTGATGTCGCCTTATGGGGTGGGCGATTCCAGCGCGGTGATCATTAGCGGCGACAATGTCATCACCGGCGCACGCGCGACGACACCGCTGGCGCTGGTGTTCCACGAACTGGCAACCAATTCCGCCAAGTATGGCGCGCTGAGCGTTGCTGAGGGTGCGGTTTCGATCACCATCGAACAAGCCGATGCCGACGTGCGGATCGAGTGGCGCGAAACCGGCGGGCCGCCAACGCAGCCGCCGCAGGACAAGGGCTTCGGATCGCGGCTCGTCACGATGGCGATCGAGCATCAATTGGGAGGCAAGATCGCACAGGATTGGCAACCGGACGGCCTGATCGCGCACATCTCGATACCGGCTGCGCGGCTGCGCCAATGAGACCTGCGCTGCCGGCGCGAACGCGGAACTTGGCGGATTGCCATTTCGCTTATAGGCTTGTGCGGCAATGCGCCTGAACTCACCGACGATCCTGCCGCTGCTGGCCACCGTCTTTGCCGTATCCGCCTGCGCGGCCGGGGACGAAGACAACTCCGCCCCTGCCGAAACACAAGCCCCTGCGCCAGACGACAAAGCCGAACGGCGAGGCCGCGACATTTCCTTTTCCGAAACCGCCTGGCTGACGGTGGGTGTGGACGGCGCGGTGCAGACAACCTTCTTTGATGCCGACGGACGCTATCGCGATCTGCGCAACGGCACTCTGGCAGCCCAGGGCGGCTGGGAACGCCGCGGCGATGGGATGCTGTGCTTTGAGCCGGACACCGGGAGCGGGGCGTGCTGGGATACCGGGCCGGTTGACGACAAGGGCGAGGCAATCGCCACCGACACCGCCGGAAAGCGCATCGCCATCAAACGCGTTGCCTATATCGCTCCCGCCGCGTCCGATGCGGCGGATGCGGGCGACTGAAGGGGCATCCCATCAGCGACACCGCCCAATCCGGCAGCGTCCCTGACGCGATCCTGACTTTCGATCAGGTTGAACGCCACTATGGCGACGTGGTGGCGGTGGGCGGCGTCAGTTGCTCTGTGACGAAGGGCAGCTTTGTTGCTCTGGTCGGATCGTCGGGCTCGGGCAAATCGACCTTGCTCAAGATGGTCAACACGCTGGTGACACCCACCGGTGGTCGAGTGCTGTTCGGCGGTGAGGACGTGACCGCGATGAAGCAATCGCAATTGCGCCGCCGGGTCGGCTACGTGTTTCAGGGCATCGGCCTGTTCCCGCATTTCAGCGTCGGCGAGAATATCGCGATCGGCCCGCGGCTCGCCGGTGAGAAACTTGCCGCTGACCGTATCGCGGAACTGCTGACGCTGGTCGAACTGGAACCGGAGATGGCAAGCCGGATGCCGGATGAACTCTCTGGCGGGCAGCGCCAGCGGGTTGGCGTCGCGCGGGCGCTGGCGGGCGATCCGGAACTGCTGATCATGGACGAACCCTTCGGCGCGCTTGACCCGATCACGCGTGCCGCGCTGGGCCAGAAGGTGCGCGAGCTGCACGACACGCTTGGCCTGACGACGATCATGGTCACGCATGACATGGCCGAGGCCTTGCTGCTGGCGGACCGGGTGATGGTGATGAGCCAGGGTGAACTGGTCGCTGACGAAACCCCGCGTGCACTGCTCGGCGGTGCCGGAGGCGAGATCGCGCAGGGGCTGGTCGCCGTCCCGCGCGAACAGGCGGAACGGCTCGCGGTGATGGAGCGGCGCACACCGTGATCGAGATTTTCGAAACCCTGCTCGGCCTTGGCGACAAGCTGGCGGCCCATGTCGTGCTCGCCGCGAGCGCTATCGGGCTGGGCATTCTGGTGGCACTGCCGCTCGCGGTCTGGGCCAGCCGCTCGCCGGCCGTCTCGCGCATCGCGCTGGGCTTTGCCAGCCTTGTCCAGACCATCCCGGCGCTGGCGCTGCTGGCGCTGTTCTTCCCGATCCTGCTCAGTCTGCGCGCAGTCTTCGGCGAAGACCTGCCAACGCTCGGCTTCCTGCCTGCCCTGCTCGCGCTGGCGCTCTATGCGCTGCTGCCGATCCTGCGCAACGCGGTGACGGCGCAGGCCAATCTCGATCCCGGCGTGCTTGAAGCGGCGGACGGCGTCGGCATGACAGGCTGGCAGAAGCTCACCCTCGTCGAAGCGCCGCTGTCCGCGCCCTTCATCATGGCCGGCATCCGCACCGCGAGCGTGTGGACCATCGGCGCGGCCACGCTTTCGACCACGATCGGCCAGCCGAGCCTTGGCGATCCGATCTTTGCCGGGCTCCAGACCCAGAACTGGGCGCTGGTGGTGGCTGGTTGTCTTGCAAGCGCTGGCCTTGCGCTGGTTGCCGACTGGCTGCTGTGGTGGATCGAACGCGGCATTGACGAACGCAAGCGGTGGAAGTGGCTGGGCGCACTGATCGCCGTCGTGGCCGGAGTGACAGCGGCGCTGGCCTACCAGTCGGGCGGCGATGACGAAGACACCATCGTGATCGCGTCCAAGCAATTTTCCGAGCAATACATCCTCGCCAAGCTCATCGGTTCGCAGCTTGAGGCTGCAGGCTACACCGTCGAATATCGCGACGGATTGGGTTCGGCGGTGGTGCACAGCGCGGTCGCTTCCTCCAGCATCGACATCTCGGTCGATTACACCGGCACGATCTGGACCAACGAACTGCGCCGCAACGACAATCCCGGACGCGAGGCGATGTATGAAACCATCGTCGAATGGGAACGCGCCAATACCGGCATCCGGGTGCTGGGGCGGCTCGGGTTTGAAAACGCCTATGCCTTCGCCATGCGCGAGGATCGCGCCGCCGAACTGGGCGTGACCTCTCTTGAGGAACTTGTGCCCTATGCGCCGCAGCTAACTGTCGGCGGCGATCCTGAATTCTTCGAGCGGCCCGAATGGATTTCTGTGCGCGACGCCTATGGGATGCGCTTTGGCGAAACCCGCAATTTCTCTCCCACCTTCATGTACAACGCGCTGAAATCGGGCGAGGCCGATGTGATCAGCGCCTACACCTCCGACGGGCGGATCGCGGCGGACCGGCTGGTGGTGCTGAGCGACCCGCGCGAGGCGCTGCCCAGCTATGACGCGATGCTGATGCTGTCGCCGCGCATCGCCGGAGACGAAGACATTACTCGCGCGCTTCAACCGCTGATCGGCGCCATTTCCGTCGAAGCCATGCGCGAGGCCAATTTCGCTGTCGATCGCGAAGGCGAAGGGAAATTGAGCCCGACCGAGGCCGCAAGCGAGCTGGCGCGCAAGATCGGGCTGTAGCGCCCCGCAGCCTTCATTGCTGCACCTGCGAGGGAAATTGACAAAGCCGACACAGTTTCAGCCGCCTATGTCCGGATCAAACTGTTGGTTTGAAAGGGCAAATGGGGCTTCAGCCGAAATTGACACATATCCTGTTTTTAAAAAATTCCCCGGCCCTCAAAGCCCGCCAAAGACCAACAAATTGAAAGAGCCGGTATGACCGTAACCGAACCGGCGAGAGTAGGAAAATGATCTAGCGCGCCCGGCGCCAGGTCTGCGCCTGACAAAACGGCCCGATACATCCGCGCACCTCGATCGTATCAGGGCCGGTACGGCGGATGACCGAGCGATAGCTGCGCCCCGACTTGGGATCATAGATGCGCCCGCGCCACAAATCCGAATCCTGGCGAAACTCGGTCAGGATCGGCAGGCCGAGCAGTTTGCGGCTGCGCAGCCGGGTTTCGGGATTGTTGATGTCGCGCTGATCCGCGCCATCGGGCGGCGGAACCAGAAACCGCGAAATCGTGCCGCAGGTGGTGTTGCCGCAGGGCTTGATCTCGACAATCGCATCCCTTTCCGCAGTCACCCAGCGGCCCGAAATCGGCTCTGCCGCGGCGGCATGGGTGGCGGTGATCATCATCGCGGCAATCGCCGTCAGCAACCCCATCACCATGCGTGCCATCATTGCCGGACCTCCTGAGTGTGCGGACAGAATACGCCGGAAAAGCGCCGCAGGTTACATTCTAATCGAAACCGACCCCGATGGGCCAGCGCCTTCCGCAAATGCCCAGCACTTTGAACAGAGCGCCCATCTGGCCGTCGTCCACCAGCCGGTCAAACTGGCGTTTCAGCTTGGCCTGTTCCTCCGGGTTCTTGCGCACCAGCGCCTCGTGCCGGATTTCGATCCCCATGTTGCGCAGCCAGTCGCCCTGCATTGTCAGGCCCATGACATCCGCGCCATTGGCTTCGGCGACATGTTTGAGCAGTTCGAAATCGACATGGGTGGTCAGGTCGGCTTCGCCCGGATGCTTGAGCGGATCGACCTTTTCATGCGCGCGCAGCGCCTGCAGCGTCGATCCCGCGCGCAGTTCGAACGGGCCATAGTCGATGATCAGCGCGGCCCCGCCCTGCTCCTTCAGCCGCTGGGCGATTTCGGCCATCACCGCGCTGGCGGCGGCGCTGGTTTCGATCATCGTCCCTTGCGGCGCGCTTTTCCAGCTGGGCGGCACGATCGCGTCCATCGGCTTGTCCCCGGCGACGAACACCAGATCATCGCCGTCCAGCCCGATCATGCGTTCGTGCCAGCCCTGTGCCGAGCGCACCAGCTGGTGCACCGGCAGCGCGTCGAAGAATTCGTTTGCGATGATCAGCAGGGGAGCGTCGTCGGGCAGGGTCGACAGATCGTGGTGATGCGTCGCGTTCGGGAAAGCATCAAGCTGGAGCTTGCGCAATTCGGGCGAGGTTTCGACGAAGTGGATCTGCGGGTCGAATTCATAGCGCGCGGCGGTGCGCAGCGCGTCCTTGGTCAGCGTGCCGCGTCCCGGGCCCAGTTCGACATAATGGATGCGCTTGCGCGATCCCATGCGCACCCACAGATCGGCAAACCACAGGCCGATCAGCTCGCCGAACATCTGGCTGACTTCGGGCGCGGTGATGAAGTCGCCTTCTTCGCCCAGAGGATCACGGGTGGTGTAATAGTGCGCGTTGCTCTCCGCCATGAAGTGCGCGAGGCTGATCGGGCCGGTTTCGCGGATCAGGCGGCGGAACGTCTGGCCAAGATCTTTCGGCTTGGCGGGCGCGGCCTGTTTCGGCTCTGACGGCTTGTCCTGCTTGGCGGATTGGGCCTTCTTGGCGGATGGAGCCTTCTTCTCCGCTTGGGCCTTCTTCGCAGCCTCGGCTTCGGCCTCCTCCATCGCCTTGGCTTCGGCTTCAGCCTTGGCTGCCGCCGCTGCTTCGGCTTTCTTCTTCTTTTCAGCTTCGGCCTTGGCCTTGGCTTCTGCTTCTTTCCGGGCTTTCTCTTCCGCAGCCTTCTTTGCCTTGGCTTCGGCTTTCGCTTTTTCTTCCGCTTCCGCCTTGGCTTTCGCTTCGGCTTCTGCCTTCGCCTTGGCCTCTGCCGCAGCCTTGGCCTCGGCTTCCTTGCGCGCCTTTTCTTCGGCTTCTTTCTTCGCCTTTGCTTCGGCGGCGGTCTTGGCCTTGCGTTCGAGTTCGAGACGGGTCTTTTCGCGCAGCTCGGCCTCGATCCGTTCCATTTCCTCCGCTTCGGCCTTGGCGCGGGCTTCGGCTTCCGCCTTTGCCTTGGCCCGGGCTTCCGCCTCCGCCTTGCGGCGGGCCTCTTCCTCGGCGGCTTTGGCGGCCTTTTCGGCTTCTTCCTTGGCTTTCTTCTCGGCCGCGATGCGCGCTTGCTCCCTGGCAAGCTCTTCGGCCTCCGCCTTTGCGCGTTCCTCGGCCTCGCGTTTCGCCCGTTCTTCGGCTTCGCGCCGTTCGCGCTCTTCCGCCTCGCGGCGCGCCTGTTCCTCGGCCGCCTTTCGCGCTTCCTCGGCTGCGGCCTTCGCGCGCGCTTCGGCTTCCGGATCATAGTCCGGCTCGATCGGTACAAGCGTTTCTGTGCCGTCGGGTTCGATCAGGCGCAGACTGCTGCGCCACGATCCGAACAGGGCGATGCTGCCTAGGCCGCGGCCGGCGCCGAGCTCCCCGTTCCAACGGGTTTCCTGGTCACGGCGTAGATCGTGACAATCAATCCAATCAGTATCAGCGGTATTGTCAGCCATTGGCCCATCGATAGTCCGGTTCGCACCGCGAAGTCAGCCAGTTGTGCATCCGGCTCGCGGAAAAATTCGTTAACAAAGCGGGCAATCCCCATGCCCAGCGTGAACACGCCCACCAGCAGACCGGGGCGATAGCGCGCGTTCGTCTTCCAGAACAGCAGCAGCAGGATCACCAGCAGCGCCAGCCCTTCGAGGCCGGCCTGATACAGCTGGCTGGGGTGACGCACGATTTCCCCCGCGCGCGGATCGGGGAACACCATGCCCCACGACACATCGGTGGCGCGGCCCCACAATTCGCCATTGTTGAAATTGGCAAGGCGTCCCAGCAGCATCCCCATCGGGACGCCGGGGGCGACGTAATCGCAGATCCGCAGGAAGTTCAATTTGTTGCGGTAGGTGACAAACAGGATCGCCAGCACCACGCCAATCAGGCCGCCGTGGAAGCTCATTCCGCCATCCCACAGCCGCAGCAGCTTCCAGCTGATGAACCCGTCACCCGAAAAATCGGTGAATGCGCTGGGTATGCCGGTGTCGCCACCGGTGTAGAATGCCGCGTACCCCAGCCTGCCGCCCAGAATCACGCCCAGCGTGCAATAAAAGAACAGATCGTCCGCATGGCGCTGCGCCATCGGCGCGCCGGGTGTCTTCAGCGCCTTCGACGTGTGCCAATAGGCAAAGATCACCCCGATCAGATAAGCCAGCGAATAATAGCGCAGCTGGAACGATCCGAGTTCGAACAGATAGGGCCGCATGCCGAGGTCCGACCAGTAAATCGGGTCTGCAGCGCCGCCGCTTGCAGCAAGTAGTGACAGCACGGATGGAACCTCTTAATGGTAATGATACGCCGTATCGCGTAACCGCGTTGATACGGCGTTTTGGCACAGCATGGGGCCGGGGGAAAGACCCCTGGCAAATCCCGAGAGGCGCGCCGCATCAGTTTTGCCTGCCGTACCCCGCACGGCAGTTCGAGAGGACAACCCCGCCCGGTTCGTGGCGAGACGAAGGAGAGAGACCCGCATGCCCACCCAGCTGGACAATGCACTTGAAAAGATCATCACCGCGCTGACCCAGGAGGGGCAGCCGTTTCACACGAGCCCGTTCGAACGCGAGGGCGTGACGATGCCTGCTTTCACCGTCGCCCCGCCGACGCTGGCGCATTACTTCGCGCATTTCTGCAACGAGCATAAGGATGTGCCTTTCATCGTCGATGGCGATCTGCGCATGACTTTCGGCGAAACCTACGGCGCTGCAATGTGCGTGGCGGAAGGGCTGGTGAAGAACCACGGCGTCGAAAAGGGTGACCGGATCGGCATCGCGGCGCGCAATTCGGCCAACTGGATGATCGCTTACATGGGCATCACCATGGCCGGCGGCTGCGCGACACTGCTCAACGGTTTCTGGAGCGGCGACGAGCTCGCCTATGGCATCCGCCTGGCGCAGTGCAAGCTGGTGCTGGCCGATGCAGGCCGTGCCGCACGGCTTGAAGGGACCGAGTACGACTCGGAACTGGTGATGATCGATCACACCGCCCCGTCAGAAGGTCTCGCCAATGTCTGGGCCGCGCCTGCCGACATGGCCGGATCGGTGGCAATGCAGATGCTGGGCCAGCTGGGGCCGGACGATCTCGCGACCATTCTCTACACCTCGGGCTCGACCGGACAGTCGAAGGGTGCATTTTCCGATCATCGCGGGGTCGTTTCCGGGGTGATGAACTACGTTGCCCAGAGCGCGATGGCCAAGGCCCATCTCGAAAGCCAGGGCGAAGACGTAAGCGCACAACCCTGCGCGCTGGTGGCAGTGCCGCTGTTCCACGTCACCGGCGAAGTGCCGCTGTTCCTGCAAAGCTACGCGATCGCGCGCAAGCTGGTGCTGATGCCGAAATGGGACGCCGAAGAGGCGCTGCGCCTGATGGATGCGGAAAAGGTCACCTATTTCGTCGGCGTGCCGCTGATGAGCTATGAGATCGCCACCCATCCCAACCGCGCGCAATATGACCTGTCGGCGTGCAAGAGCTTTGCTGCCGGCGGTGCGCCGCGCCCGGTTGAACACGTCACCCGGATCAAGGACGCCTTCCCCGGCGGTTTCCCGATCCTCGGCTATGGCCTCACCGAAACCAATGCGGTGGGCTGCGGCAATTTCAACGAGAACTACATCGCCAAGCCCGGATCGACCGGCAAGGCATCGCGCCCGCTGGTGGAACTGGCGATTCTCGATGATGACGGCAATCACCTCGAAAAGGGCAAGGTCGGCGAAGTCTGCATCCGCAGCGTCGCCAATTTCCGCGGCTATTGGGACAATGAGGAAGCGACCGCCAAGGCCTTCACCAAGGACCAGTTCTTCCGCACCGGCGATCTCGGCTACCTTGATGAAGACGACTACCTCTTCATCGTCGATCGCAAGAAGGACATTATCATCCGCGGCGGTGAAAACATCACCTGCATCGAAGTGGAAGATGCGATCTACGCTCACAGCGACATCGCCGAATGTTCGGTGTTCGGCCTGCCGGATGATCGCATGGGCGAAGTGCCCGCCGCGATCTTCCGCGTGAAGGAAGGCCGCACCCCGATGACGGCGGCTCAGCTGCGCGAATTCCTGCTGGCCCGCATTGCGCCCTTCAAGGTTCCGCTGGAAGAGCATATTTGGGTAACCGATGAAGCTCTCCCTCGCCTTGGCACGCAGAAGATCGACAAGAAGTCGCTGCGCGAAACCTACACCAAGCAGCTGGCAGCGGCCTGATCCGCTGCCCGCTTTGCCGGTGATACAACTGGGGGGAACGCGATGACCGACTGGAGCCTGCCCAGTCGGCGCGTTCCCCGCCAGCGTGCGATCATCAATCGCCGCGAATTGACGGGCAAGATCGCCAGCCTCGTCGAACAGCACGGCAAGAACGCGCGCAAATCCGTTCTGGCCGCCTTGCAGAGCGCGCTTGATGACGGGCGGCGGGAGCTTGAATCCCGCCTCGCCGAAAAGCCTTCGGCTGGACACGAAATCACGCTCGGCTACGCGTTCCTGACCGATCAGATCGTGCGCGTGATCCACGATTACGTGACCGAAATGGTCTATCCGCCGGGCAATCGCACCACCGCCGAACGGCTCGCCGTATTGGCGGTAGGCGGATATGGCCGCGCGGAAATGGCGCCACAGTCGGATGTCGATATCGCCTTTGTCACACCCATGAAGCGATCACCCTGGTGCGAACAGGTGATCGAGGCGATGCTGTACATGCTGTGGGATCTCGGTCTGAAAGTCGGCCATTCCAGCCGCACCATCTCCGACACCATGCGCATGGCAAAGGACGACCTGACGATCCGCACCGCCCTGCTCGAAGGGCGGCTGATCTGGGGCGACCAGGGTGTCTACGAGGAACTGCGCCAGCGTTTCTGGAACGAAGTGGCCAAGGGCGGCGAGCAGCAGTTCCTTTCGCAAAAGCTCGAGGAGCGCAACCAGCGGCACAAGCGCATGGGCGACAGCCGCTATGTCGTCGAACCCAATGTAAAGGAAGGCAAGGGCGGCCTGCGCGATCTGCAAACGCTGTACTGGATCGGCAAGTACAAGCACCGCGTCGAAAGCGCCGCGGACCTTGTCAGTGTCGGGCTGTTCACGGAAAGCGAGTATCGCGGGTTCCGCCGCGCCGAAGGGTTCCTGCTGGCAGTGCGGTGCCACATGCACGTCATCACCGGGCGGGCAGAGGACCGGCTGACCTTCGATCTGCAACGGCAGGTGGCAGAACGGATGAACTTTGCCGATCGACCGGGCAAAAGCGCGGTCGAACGCTTCATGCAGTATTACTTCCTGCAGGCAAAACGGGTCGGCAATCTGACGGGTGTGTTCCTCGCCCACCTTGACGAACAATACGCCAAGAAACGCGCACGCAGCGGATTCTTCGCCGGGTGGTCGGCCAAGCCACGCGTGCACCGGGGCTATGTAATCGACAGCGGGCGGATCAAGGCGCAAAGCGACGACTGGTTCGCAAAGGACCCGGTGCGGCTGATCGAAGTGTTCCAGATTGCCGAAGCCGAAGGGCTCGAAGTCCACCCCCAGACGATGCGGCAGGCGGACCGCGACAGCAGGCTGATCGACGCCTCGGTGCGCAAGGACCCGCGCGCCAATGCGCTGTTCCTCGATCTGCTGGGCGGGCGCAAGGACCCGGAAACCGCGCTGCGCTGGATGAACGAGGCAGGGGTGTTCGGCCGCTTCGTGCCCGATTTCGGGCGGGTCAATGCCCAGATGCAGTTCGACATGTACCACCACTACACCGTCGACGAACACACGATCCGCGCGATCGGCCTGCTGTCTCAGATCGAGCGCGGCCTGCTCGAAGCCGATCATCCGCGCGCGACCCGGCAGATCCACAAGGTCGCCTCGCGCCGGGCGCTGTTCGTCGCGGTGCTGCTGCACGATATCGCCAAGGGGCGCGGCGGCGATCATTCGGTGCTGGGCGCAGAGGTGGCGCACGAGTTGTGCCCGCGATTCGGACTGGACGAAAAAGAGACGGAGCTGGTCGCGTGGCTGGTGCTCCACCATCTGCTGATGAGCTCCACCGCGCAGAAACGCGACCTGACCGATCCCAAGACGATCGAGGATTTTGTCGCGCAGGTGCAATCGCTCGAACGGCTGCGCAATCTCGCGATCCTTACCGCGGTCGACATTCGCGCCGTGGGGCCGGGAACGTGGAACAGCTGGAAAGCGCAGCTGCTGGGCGAGCTATACGATGCGGCGCAGGAACGGCTGCGGCTGGGCCACAAACGCACCGGCCGCGCCCAGCGTGTTGCTGCGCGCAAGGCTGCGACCGGCGAGCTGCTGGGCAAGAAAGCCTATCTGGTCGAGGAAGTGGGCGAGCTGATGGCAGACGCCTATTGGGTCGCCGAACCCGAAGACATCATCGCCAAGAACCTTGTGCAGTATGAAGAAGCACGGCGGATCAAGGACCATCTCTCGATCCACTGCGAAGTGGACGAGGATCGCGGCGCGACGCTCGTCAGCGTGATCGCACCCGACCACCCCGGCCTGTTCTATCGCATGGCGGGCGGGATGCATCTGGCCGGTGCGAACATCATCGATGCGCGCATTCACACCGCGATGAACGGCTATGCCTTCGACAACTTCCTTGTGCAGGACCAGCACGGCGGCCCGTTCCGCGAGGAAACCCAGATCGCCCGGCTGAAGAAAGGCGTGCGCGATGCCCTGCAAGCGAATGTCGAACTGGTGCCCAAGCTCGCTGCACGCCCGCTCGCCCATTCGCGCGCAACGGCCTTTGCCGTCGCCCCGCGCGTCGGTTTCGACAATTCGGCGTCCAACCACTTCACCGTGATCGAGGTAACCGCGCGCGATCGTCCGGCGCTGCTCAACCGCCTGGCGCATGCCTTGTTCAAGGCGAACCTGATCGTCCAGTCAGCGCATATCACCGCCTATGGCGAAGCGGTGGCGGATACTTTTTATGTTACCGATCTCACCGGCAGCAAGGTGACCGCGCCCGATCGCCTCGCCGAAATCGAAGCGGCGCTGCTTTCAGCCGCCAGTGACGAACGCCAGCGCGAACACGAAAAGGCCTGATTTTTCGAGCCTGCCAGACCAACAACACGAGCCGTTCGACCAGCGACCGACGGAATAGGTTGCGCTGGCGCTACTGATTTTCTAGAGGCAACCTCCCCTACGTCAGGAGAGGTTATTACATGAATATCCGTACCCCGGCGCGGACCCTTACCGCGCTTCTTCTTTGCTCGTGTGCTGCAACCCCCTTTGCCGCACTGGCTCAGACCACCCAGCACGAAACCGTCGCAGACGATGCCCAGTCGCAGGAGCGCGCCAGCGCGCTCGACACCATCGGCAACATTGTCGTCACCGGCACCAAGACCCGCGATCCCGAAGATGTTCAGGATGTCGCGCTGGCCGTGACCGCGTTCAACGAAGACACGCTGGAAGCCTTCAAGATCCGCGACGTGCAGGGCCTTTCGTTCCAGGCTCCCAACGTCAGCCTCGACCAGATCGGCACCAGCCGCGGCACCGCGAACTTCTCGATCCGCGGCCTTGGCATCAACTCGTCGATCCCGTCGATTGACCCGACTGTCGGCGTGTTCGTCGATGGCGTGTACCTCGGCATCAACGGCGGCGTGGTGTTCGACATCTTCGACCTTGAAAGCGTCGAAATCCTGCGCGGTCCGCAGGGCGTCCTGTTCGGTCGCAACGTGACCGGCGGCGCTGTGCTGATCAACACGACCAGCCCGACCGAAGATTTCCGCGGCAAGGTCCGCGCGGCGGTTGACGGCCCGGTTGACGGCGGCCGTGGCGGCGAAAACTACACCGCCAGCGCAGTGCTTTCCGGCCCGATCGTCGAAGACACGCTGCTGTTCAAGGTTGCAGGCTACTACAACAACGATCGCGGCTATTTCGAAAACAGCTTCGACGGATCGAACTTCGGCCAGGCCGAAACCTACATCCTGCGCGGCGCACTCGAAGCGCGGCTGGGCGACCTGACCCTTACCGGCAAGGTCGACTATTTCGATTCGAAGGGCGACGGCCCGGCCGGCCAGAACCGTGGCATCTTTGACCGTGACAGCTTCGATTTCGCGATCGACAACGCCGGCTTCTACGATAGCGAAATCCTCACCACCTCGCTGACGGCGGAGTGGGATATCGGCCCGGGTACGCTGACCAACATCTTCGGCTATCGCGACTACAGCGCGCTGACCGACGCCGACATCGACGCGACCACGCTTTTCCTGTTCCACTCGAACACTGAAACCGCGCAGGACCAGATTTCGAACGAGCTGCGCTATGCTATCTCGACCGACAATTTCGACCTGACCGTCGGCGGCTTCTATTTCGACCAGACGCTCGCCTACACCGAAGTGCGCCAGATCCCGGTTTCGACCCCGCTCACCTTCTTCGGTGGCGGCCGTCAGGATCACGAAGTGCTGGGCGCTTTCGTCAACGGCCAGTTCTATCTGACCAGCGATCTGTCGATCATCGCCGGCATCCGCTGGAGCCAGGAAACCAAGGACGCCGACGTCACCTATGTGCGTCCGCGCCCGGCCTGTTCGGTGGTCGACAGCACCTGCCCGACGACCGGCACCAACCCGTTCATCCCGACGGAAAACAACGGCTTCTCCGATCGGGTGCGGTTCCGCAACCTGTCGCCCAAGCTCGGCCTGCAGTACGAATTCAACGACAGCCAGGTCTATGGCCACTGGACCCGCGGTTTCCGTTCGGGCGGCTACAACTTCCGCATCACCAACGCCAACGCATTCGAAGCGATCGTTGCCCGTCCGGGCGGCACGTTCTCGTTTGACGAAGAACAGGTCGACAATTTCGAAATCGGCGGCAAGTTCCAGTCGACTGATGGTGCCTTCACGATCAACGTGGCGGCCTACATCACCAAGATTCAGAACATGCAGCGCGAAGTGAACCAGTCGGACCCGGTTTCGGGTGTGGCCCAGTCGATTTTCAACACCGCCGATGCCACCATCACCGGTGTCGAAGCCGAAGCCCGCATGCGCGTGTCGGATTCGCTGCTGTTCACTGCCAACATCGGCATCATCGATGACGAATATGACGAAATCCTGTTCGACATTTCGGGTGACGGCTTGATCAACGATGCAGACCTCAACCTGCGTCTGCCGCGCGTTCCGGAAATCACCTGGGGCGTGGGCCTTGTCCACGAACTGTTCCTCGGCGACAGCGAAATCCTCACCCGCGTGAACTACCAGTATCGCGACGAATTCGCCTACACCGACGACAATCGCGGTTTCGTGCAGGACATCAGCAATCTCGAAGCGAACATCACCTGGGTCACCCCGGTCGATGGCCTGTCGCTGTCGGTTTATGGTCGCAACCTGTTCGATCAGGTGCAGGTCGGTGGCGACACCCAGATCCCGTTTGGCGGCCCGCTGTCGAACGGCATCAACCGTCCGTTCGATCCGCTGCCCGGCGCCGGCACCTTCTCGCCGCTCCAGCGCGGCCGGAACGTCGGGATCGAGGCCCTGTTCGAGTTCTGATCAGATACTCCGCTAACAAAGAGAAAGGCGCTCCGGAAACGGGGCGCCTTTTTCATTGCGCGGCGAGCAGCAACAACGCGATCCGGTCCCTGTCCCAGCCGACGAAACCCCATTCGACGGCATGGCCCGCAATCGGGTTCCACAAACCGTCGTACCGGTTGGACACGATCGTGCGGCTCGCAGAATCAAACAGTGCCAGAAAATCACCAGCGCACCGGCGCGCTTCCTCCTCGGGCAGCCACGGTCGGTTGGGATTGGCGAGGTCGCACAACAGCGCGCTCGTCAATTCGCCCAAGGCAGAGCGCGGCGCGGATGCGTCGCCTGACGGATCGAGCAATTCCCAATTGTAGCCGATGGGCTTGAGGCCGAGCGAGCCGACAAACCCGTCAGCCACCGCCGAATGGATGAAAGCCGCCGGATCGGGCGCGCCGTATTCAAACCGCACCCATGCCCCGTCCGACAGGCGCTGCACCCAGCGCGCTGCAAACGCTTCGGGCGTCATGCGCCCCGCGCGCCGAACAACGCCGTACCCACCCGGACATGCGTCGACCCCAGCATCACCGCCGTCTCGTAATCGCCGCTCATCCCCATGGAGAGGCCGTCCAGCCCGTTGTCCTTGGCCAGCTTGGCCAGCAGCGCGAAGAACGGCGCGGGTTCGATATCTGCGGGCGGAATGCACATCAGCCCGGCGACCGGAATGCCGGAGGCGCGCACCTGTTCGAGAAACGCTGGCAGATCGGCAATCGCGCAGCCGCCCTTCTGCTCCTCGTCACCGATATTGACCTGCACGAAGCACGGCACCCGCTTGTCCGACTTGTCCATCGCCGCTGCCAGCGCCTTCAGCAGGCTGGGCCGGTCGAGCGAATGGATCACGTCGAACAGGGCCACCGCATCATCAGCCTTGTTCGATTGCAATTGCCCGATCAGGTGCAGTTCCACATCGGGATAGGCCTCGCGCAGCGCGGGCCATTTGCCTTGCGCCTCCTGAACCCGGTTTTCGCCAAAGACGCGGTGTCCGGCCTCCAGCAGCGGCTCGATCCGTTCGGCCGGGTGCGTCTTGCTGACCGCGATCAGGGTCACATCGGCGGTTTCGCGCCGGGCGGGTTTGCACACGCGCGCAATATTGGCGCAAACTTCTTCAAGGCGGGTTGCTGCACTTTCCATAGGGCGCGCTATAGAGCGAGCGTGAAACGTTTAAAGCCCCTCCCGCATCTGTGGCTCATCTCCGATGCACGCAATGACGCAGGTCTTGAGGATGCGCTGCGCCGCCTGCCGCGTGGGAGCGGGTTCATCTTTCGCCACTATCACCTCGACGGGCCTGAACGTTTGCAGCGGTTTCTGAGGCTGCGGCGCATCGCGCGAGGTCGCGGCCATGTCGTAGTGCTTGCCGACAGCGCCCTCACCGCGGCCGAATGGGGCGCGGACGGGATTTACGGCGCGCCGCGTTCGCTCTGGCCGAGGCGGGCGGGGCTGCTGCATCTGGCGACGGCGCATGATCTTGGCGAGATCGGGCTGGCCAGCCGGCTCGGTGCGCATGCGGTGCTGCTGTCACCGGTGTTCACGACACGCTCGCATCCCGGCGGGCAAGTGCTCGGCCCGGTAAGGTTTCGATTGCTCGCGCAGCATGCGCAGGTGCCCGTCATCGCGCTCGGCGGCATGGATGCAGGCCGTGCATGCGTGCTTGGCTGGCCGCGCTGGGCAGCGATTGACGGGCTCAGCCGAACGCTTGTTCCTTGACCCGGACTCGCCAAGGATTCATGATGTGTTCCGATACAGGAGCCCCCAATGGCGACCCGCGCAATGAACACCCGCAAGCAACCCACCGCTGACTGGCGCATCGGCCTGCGCCGCAGCATCCGTCGCGCCGCGCAAATGACCGGCGCGGGCGTGCTGCTGATGGCGATGGTCTTCCTCGCCCTGTCGCTTGCCAGCTATACGCAGACCGATCCCAGCCCATCGACCGCCGCCGCGCCGGATCAGGTCGCGAACTGGATGGGAAGCTGGGGCGCATGGATTTCCGACCGGGTGCTGTTCGCTTTTGGCCTGCCGGGCGTGTTGCTGTTGCCGCTGCTCTATATTTCGGCTCGCAAGCTGTGGCGCGCGGTGGAGCTGGACGGGGCCGATGACGACGGCGAAGGCACCCGCTGGTGGCTGCCCACAGGCCTCTTGCTGATCGCGATGATGCTGTTCGGCACGGTGCTTTCGCTCGCGTTCGAACGCACCGGCGGAACCTTGCCTGCGCAGTTGGGCGGAGTATCGGGCCTGCTCGGCGCGACAGGGATCGAAGCTATCGCCGCCCGTTTTGGCGAAGGCGCCGCAGGATGGATCACTCTGGGCGCGGCCTTCGTTTGCCTCGCCGGGGGAACCGCGCTGGTGACGCGCATCTTCGCGATCGACTGGCGCAAGCTGATGACCCTGCCCAATTTCCTTGGCGGCGGCGCGCTGACAGGCGGCCTGCTGTCGCGGCTGCCGTTTGTCGGGCGGGATACCGCACTCGATTTCGCGGATGACGACCCGCTCGAAGCTCCGGCCAGCAAGGCCCGGCGTACCAAGGCGCGGCCCGAGCGCGCTGCCGAACCTGCGGCCGAGCCCGCGCCCCGGCGATCACCCGAAATTACCGACCCTTCGGCCCCGCCCAAACGCGCCGAACCGGCCCGCAAGAACCAGCGCGACATGTTCGCCACCTATGAATTGCCGAGCCTCGACCTGCTTGCCGATCCGCCCGCCGACAGCGGGCCCAAGCTCGACAAGCTGGCGCTGGAACGCAACGCCCGCCTGCTCGAAAACGTGCTCGACGATTTCAATGTGAAGGGCGAAATCACGGCGGTGCGCACCGGCCCGGTGGTGACAATGTACGAACTGGAGCCCGCGCCCGGCATCAAGGCGAGCCGCGTCGTCGGTCTTGCCGAAGACATCGCCCGCAATATGAGCGCGATTTCCGCGCGCGTTTCCCCCATTCCCGGAAAGACGGTGATGGGGATTGAATTGCCCAATGCCGATCGTCAGGTGGTGATGCTGAAAGAGCTCGCCGCCTCGGCCGATTTCGCCGAATCCAAAGGCAATCTTCCGATCATTCTGGGCAAGGATATCGCAGGCGAACCGATCATCGCCGATCTTGCCGCCATGCCGCACTTGCTGGTCGCCGGGACAACCGGTTCGGGCAAGTCGGTGGGCCTCAACTGCATCCTGCTGTCGCTGCTCTATCACTTCACGCCCGAGGAATGCCGATTGATCCTGATCGACCCCAAGGTGCTGGAACTGAAGAGCTACGACGATATCCCACACCTGCTCTCCCCCGTTGTCACCGAACCGCACAAGAGCGTGCGCGCGCTGAAATGGGCGGTGGAGGAGATGGAGCGGCGCTATCGCATGATGAGCAGCATCAATTCGCGCAACATCAACTCCTTCAACGAGAAAGTGCGCGCCGCCGCCGCCAAGGGCAAGCCGCTGGGCCGCCGGGTGCAGACCGGGTTCGATCCCGATACCGGCGAGCAATTGTACGAGGAGGAACAGCTTGACTACCAGCCGCTGCCGCAGATTGTCCTGATCGTCGACGAACTGGCCGACCTCATGGTGACGGTGGGCAAGGAAATCGAAGTGCTGATCCAGCGCCTGTCGCAGAAATCGCGCGCGGCCGGCATCCACCTGATCATGGCGACGCAGCGCCCCTCGGTCGACGTGATCACCGGCGTGATCAAGGCCAACCTGCCGACCCGCATCAGCTTCAAGGTGACAAGCCGGATCGACAGCCGCACCATCCTTGGCGAACAGGGGGCAGAGCAGCTGCTGGGCCGGGGCGACATGCTCTACAAGCCCAACACCGGCGCGACGATCCGCGTCCACGGCCCCTTCGTTTCGGACGAGGAAGTCGAAGCGGTGGCAGATTTCTGGCGCGCGCAAGGAGCGCCCGAATATGTCGATGCCGTCACCGAGGAACCCGAGGAAGGCGGCTTTGCCTTCGAGGACGAATTCACCGCCAGCGACAATCCCGAAGAGCGAAAGTACCGTCAGGCCTGCCAGATCGTGATCGAGAACCAGAAGGCTTCCGGTTCGTGGCTGCAACGCCAGATGGGCGTGGGTTACAACACCGCCGCCAAATGGATCGAGCGGATGGAAAGCGAAGGGCTGGTCGGCCCGGCCAACCACGTCGGGCGGCGCGAAATCTTCCGCGATCAGGACGGAAATCCGATCTGATGCGCGGCCTTGTCGGTCCGCTGCTGGGCGCCCTGCTCGCATTCGCGCCCACCGCCGCAAGCGCCGACTCGGTTCCCGCCCAGCACATCACCCTGCTGTTCACCAATGATGTCGAAAGCGCCTATGACCCGATCGAGGCATATTGGCTGGACGATATGGAACAGATCGGCGGCGTCCCGCAGCTGGCCACGCTGATCAATTCGATCCGCGCCGAACGGCCCACCACCTTCCTGTTCGATTCGGGCGATATCTTCACCGGCGCACTTGCCAAGCTGACCCAGGGGCAGCTCGCCTTCGAACTGATGAACACCATGCGTTACGACGCGATGGCGATCGGCAATCACGAATTCGAATATGGCGAAGCGGTGCTGAGCTGGGAGAAGAACCGCGCCAATTTTCCCGTGCTCGCGGCAAACCTGCTGTGGAAGGACACGCAGCATCCATTCGCGCAAGCGCACACGATCATCGAACGCGGCGGGGTGCGGATCGGCGTGATCGGGATCATGGGGCAAGACGCGGCGACCGCGATCATCCCCTCCTTCATCGACGAGCTTGACGTGATCGACCCGGTCATCGCGGTGCGCCGCTCGGTCGAGGAATTGCGCGATGATGTCGACCTGATCGTGCTGCTCACTCACATGGGCAAGACTGCACCGATGCAGACCGATGCGGAAAGCGACCCACGCCTCGCACGCGGGGTCGAGGCCGACATGGCGCTCGCCGGGGCGGTCGAGGGGATCGACGTGCTGCTGGGCGGCCATGCCGACGCCGGGACGGAGCAAGCGCTGGTCCACCCGGTGACTGGCACTCTGGTGATGCAAACCTATGGTCAGGGCACGCACTTGGGGATGCTCGAACTGTGGTTCGATCCCAGCACCGGCACGATCGTCGAGCACAATGGCAGGTTGATTCCGGTCAACTCCACCGTTCTTACTCAGGACTGGAAGGTCGAAGGCACCATCGAGGCCTACCGCGCGCGCTTTCCCGAATTGTTCGAACGGGTCGGGCGGAGCGAAGGCGTGATGTTCCGCCGCTACATCGAGGAATCGACCATCGGCAATCTGTTCGCCGATGTCTTTGTCGAAGCCTCAGGCGCGGATATCGGTCTCGTCCACGGCGGCAGCCTGCGCAAGGACTTGCCACGCGGAGCAATTCACCGTGTCGACCTGCTCGACGCCTATCCCTTTGTCGATCCGATCATCGAGATGGAGATGACAGGCGCGCAATTGCGCGAAGTGCTCGAACAATCACTGACGCTCGAGCGCGGGCTGCTGCAGGTTTCGGGTATCGAGCTGACCTATGACCTTGATCGGCCTGAGCGCCAGCGGCTGGTCTCGCTCACCCACAAGGGGGGTCCGGTAGCGGACGATGCGCGGTTGAGGGTCGCTGTCGCGGGCTTCCTTGCCGAAGGCGGGGATCTCTATTCGACATTCCCGCAAGGAAGGCGGATCGCCGAACATGGCAAAGTCTCGGATGCCATCATCGCCTATTTCAGCAAGCGCGACAGCGTAGCTGTTCCCAGCCTTGGCAGGCAGGTGCCAAAAAATTGAGGCGGCACTTCCAGCCTGGGAAGCGCCGCCTCATCGTTTGAATTCCGGTTGGAATTATTCGCCGGTCAGATCGGCGCGGGTCAGGACGACCTGCTCGTTCACGCGGCGGGCGTTCTCGGTCATTTCGTCAGCCGGAAGGGCGACGAGGCCGATCGCGGCGAGCGGGCCTTCGGCGGTCCAGCTCTTGATCCATTCTTGCAGATACAGATCAAGTCCGGGGATCGCGCGCATGTGGGCCTTCTTGATGTAGACATACAGCGGACGCGCGCCCGGATAGGCAAAGCTAGCGATGTTTTCATAGGTCGGTTCAACACCGTTCATCGTCAAACCCTGCACCTTGTCGAGGTTCTCCTCGAGGTAGGAATAGCCGAAAACGCCGACCGACTTGGGATTGCTCTCGATCTTCTGGACGATGAGGTTGTCCTGCTCGCCCTGATCGACATAGGCGCCATCCGATCGCACTTCGGTGCAGATCTGCTGGTGACGATCCTTGTCGCTGTCCTTCAGCGCCTTCATTTCCGGATTGGTGTCGCAACCGGCTTCGAGCACGAGTTCCTTGAGCGCATCGCGCGTGCCCGAAGTGCTCGGTGGGCCGTAGACGAGGATCGGTTCGGCGGGGAGCGACGGGTCGACATCGGCCCAGGTCTTGGCGGTCTGTTCGCGACCATAAGGCTTGGCGGCCAGCGCTTCGTAAACGATCTTGGGCGACAGGTTCAGCGTGATTCCGTCCTTGGCCGATGCGAAGGCGATGCCGTCAAGGCCGACCTTGAGCTCGATCACTTCCTCGACCCCATTGGCAACGCAGCTGTCGAACTCGCTCGCCTTCATCCGGCGCGAAGCGTTCGCCATGTCAGGCGTGTCCGGCCCCTGACCCGAACAGAACAGCTGGATGCCGCCGCCGGTGCCGGTCGATTCGATCAGCGGCGACTTGTAGGTCGGATTGGAGCGGACGAAGCCTTCTGCCACCTGCTTGGCAAAGGGAAATACCGTGGAAGAACCGACAGCGCGGATCGAATCGCGCGCGCCGGAACCGCCGCCGGTGGAATCGCAGGCTGCCAGCGTCAGCGAAGCAGCAAGGGCAATGATTGCAGTGGTGGTCTTTTTCATGGGGTTCGTTCCTGACTTTGAATATTGCGCGCCGTTACCCGGCGCTTTTGACAAGCATGTGACAAAGGGCAGCGCCCGGATCCTGATCAGAAGTCGATCTGGGCGCGCACCGCGAAGGTATCGACGTTGTATTGGCGATCTCCCCCGGCGGCAGGGAAAGCCGCATCGGTGTATTCGAGGTGTCCGTAATTGGCGAGCAGCATGGTGTAGTCCGTCGGCTTCCACACGATCGAAGCGGAATAGCCGTCCTGGATGCCACCGATGATGCCCGCATCGTTCATGTCGAGGCGATCATAACGGACGTTGACCTGCACCGAACCGATACCGCCTTCGCCGACGGGATTGGCGGGCAACACCCGGTCAAAGGTTCCGTTCTTGTAACCGCGGCGATCACCCTTGGTGAGGAAATAGCCGGCCTCTATCGATCCGCCGAAGAAGGTCGGATCAATTGGCGCGGTCGTCATGTCGACGGTCTGCCAGAAGGTCTCTGCCGAAACATGGAACGGACCGGAGATCACAGCCGCTTCCAGTCCCAAGCCGAGTTCACCGTCCGCAGCCAATGCGCCCGTGTCGATGAACCGGTCGGAGCTGAAATGCACGCCCGGACGTTGGCGGTAACGCAGCGTCGCGCCGTCTTCGAGCCGGTTGTAGTGCACCGACCCGCCCAGATGCAGCTGGGTTTCGCCCAGCTTCGGCATGAACACCGCCCGCGCATCGACGCTGCGGTTCTTGTTGGGCAGGTCGATCATGTTGTCGGTGAAGAGGCCAGCCTGCAGCAGAACATCGCCGCTTTGATAAACGGCTCCGACCCCGACGCGGCGCTCGAACGGAAGGACATCGGTGAATGCCGCACGTTCGATGAAGCTGGTGTGAAGGCTGCTGGTCAGTTCTTCTAGCCCCTGAAAGGTGTTGAACTGGCCCACAAGGATTTCGACATCGCCGGTTTCGTAAGAGATGATCGCGTCCGTCACGGTCAACTCGCTGGCTGCGAAATCGAACTCGAACTTGTAGCCGAAGCCGCCCGGAATATCGCCCGATGCGCCCAGACGTGCACGGCGGGCCTCAGCGCCGAAGCCGTCAACCCGACCGGTCGAATCCGGCGAACCGACATTGCCCGCATCGAATTGCAGGCGCCCGCGCGGCTTGAAGCTCCAACCGCCTTCGCGCTTGATTTCCGGCATGCCCTTGAAGGCGATGCTCGCGCTTTCATCGGCCTTCGCCAGCGCCGTTTCGGCTGATCGGGCGGCCGCATCTGCCACGGCCGCCGCGGAAGTTGCTTCAGCCTCGGTCTCGGCCAATTCGGATTCAAGAGCGTCGATCCGCTGCGCCATCTGCGCCATCATCGCCCGCATTTCGGCGAGTTCCTGCCGCAGTGCCTCTTCATCCTGTGCCATTGCCGGACTGCTGGCGAGGGCAAGTGCACCTGCGAGCGCCGCGCGTGAAATGGAATATGTCATTTATTTGTCCTGTTCCCGACCAAAGTGCGACCCCCATATGACCTATGTGCGTCACTTATGTGACAGAGCGGAATTTGCTTTCAGCGGCGCGCCATAAGTATGCGCCCCAATGGGTCGTTTACACTTTGCAAACCCATGTCTTTGCGGGATTTTCACGCATTTTTTCTAACCGGATTAACAGCATCGTAAGGGGTGCAAGTGTAGCGGTGTGTCATGCCATCACTGTGCCGATTGTACATTCTTGCAGCCCTTTCGGCACTGGCCATGTGGCTGGTGCTGGGCGCGGCGCATGCACGGACAATCGACGAACCCTCTTTCGCGGAAGATCAAAGCATTTGCGCGGCGAGCGTGCCGGAAAGTCTGGCCATCGCCCGGATCCCGGCGGTCGCGCTCGATTGGCACTGCGACGGCACCACACCGCCGCTAGGACCGGGGCGGATTGCGGTACGGATCGATGCCGAGGACGGACAAGGCGGCTATTTCGAAACCCGCACCGGCTATCTCGACGCCCTGACCATGATCGCAGTCCGTGGCAACAGCGCGGCGGCGGTGGAGCGCCACGAAGCACAGGACATCATGGCCAGCGCAGCAGGGGTCAGCTTTGCGGTTCCCGTCGCGCATAGTGGACCGGAGATCACCGCCCACATCGCGGTCATCGAGGGCGCGGAATTTCCCACGACCATCACCTCCGCCCGGATTGTCTCGCAACCTCGCGGAAAAGACCCGAAAGCCGAATGGGAACGGGTGACGATCGCTATCTTCGTCGGCTTCCTGTTGTTGCCCGCGATCCTCAATCTGGGGTTCTATAAGGCGCTGCGGGCCCCGTTCCTGTTGTGGCACGCGGGTCTAACACTGGCGATGGCCATGCATCTGATGACCAGTGGTCTGATCGTGCTGTATTGGCCGATGTCGATCAATCCCATGAACCATCTGGCCATCGGTTCCTTCGGTCTCGTGATGGTCTGCGCAGTGATGTTCGCCACGCGGTTCGTCGAATCCGAACGTCAGTCCATGAAATTGCGCCGGACGCTGGAAATCGCCGCCGTTTGCCTGATGGTGATCACACTGGCGAGGATGGTACGGATCGACGCGCTCGAACCCTATTCGGCCAAATTCTATTACGCCACTTTCGCACCGATGCTGGCGGTGATGATGTGGTTCGTCATCGATGCCGCGCGCCGGGGCAGCAGGGCAGTGTGGTTCCAGCTGGTGGCATGGGTGCCGTTCGTGATTCTGGGCATCTTGCGGATCGGGACCATGCTCGGCACCGATGGCGGCTATGTCGATGCACAATGGCTGTTCCGCATCGGAGCGGTGATGGAGGTGGTATTCACCTCGCTCGGGATCGTCGATCGGATTATCAAGATCAGACGTGAACGCGACGCTGCAGTCACGGAAGCGCGGATGATGGAGCAGCTGTCCGAACGCGATCCGTTGACGGGATTGATGAACCGGCGCGCGCTGGAAGCACGGTTTGGCGAATTGCGCCGGCAAGGTTTCGACACTTTCGCGCTGATCGACCTTGATCGGTTCAAGCAGATCAACGACCGTTTCGGCCATCAGGTGGGCGACCGTGCCCTGATCGCCTGCGCCGAAGCGATCCGCGGCGGGGAAGATCGCGATACGATTGCGGTGCGGCTTGGCGGGGAGGAATTCGTGCTTCTGCTGCGCGGCAAGCGCGCGGTCGAGCGGGCGGAATCGCTGCGCCGCGCAGTGCCGCTGCGCATCGCGAGCGATGTCGAAGGGCTGGATCGCCCCGTCACCGCAAGCATGGGCGTGATCGAACTGCCACGCGCGTCCGATACCCTGATGGGCTTCCACGATCTTTACGCCCGCGCCGACCGGCTGCTCTATGAAGCGAAGGCCACGGGCCGCAACCGGATGTATTTCGAGCGCTTGAAGGTGTTCAGCGAACGGCCCCAGCAACGTCCTGCCGGCGAGGCCGCAGCCTAATCTTGCGCAAAGGGCGCGAGCACTTCGGGCCTGATCCGCGCCAGCCTGCCCGTTTCACGATCAAGCATGGCCCAAGTGGTCGCCGCGCTGACCAGCGCCTTGCCGCTGGCGTCGGTGAACTCGACCCGTCGCACCGATTTGGCCCCGCGCGGATCGCCTTCGATCCATGTCGTGCCGAGCGCGCTTTCCCCTTCGGAAATATTGCCGCGATAATCGATCTCGTGCCGGATCACGACCCAGAAGAACTGCTCCTGATGCGCGGTCGCCGCCACGGCCTCCCAATGCGCGGTCGCCATGTCCTGGATCCACTGGACCCAGACCGAATTGTTGACGTGGCCCAGCTCGTCAATGTGCTCGGGCGCGGCGGTGAAGGTGCGGGTGAAGCGGTTGGGCATCAACTGGTCTCGAACAAGACGACTGAGGTGAACAGCAGGCCCCCGATGACGGCAGGCATGGAGGCCCACCACCTGAGCTTTGTCTTCTGCACGGCTTCGGCCTTGGAAGTTGTCACGAGGATAAGCGCCACGATCATTGCTGCCAAAAGGACAATCAGCGCAGGGCCGCCATACAGCAACAGGCCGACGAGGGCCCAGTTTTCCGGCCCTGTCCAAGAAAGCGCATAGAACGCAAGCAACAGCACCACCAAAAGGCAGACGATCTCGATTCCGATCAATGCTCTCGTCATGGCGCGGACCAGCCTTCCATCAGTGTGATCTTTCGCAGCGCCGCGTTCTCGAACTCGTAGTGCCAGGCGCGGGCGCCGAAAGTCAGCTTTGCCCAGCTCAATTCGCGGCCGAGAAACTCGATCCCTTCCCTGGATGAGAACTCGCATTCCATCGTCCGGCCCATCGCTTCGACATCGGCGATGGAATGCAGGAACGGCACTCCGACGATTTCGGGATCAACCGCAGAAAACCCGCATTCCGGCTGTGCGTAACAAAAGATCGTCTGGACGTTTTGGCTTTCGTCAAACAGCATCTGGAAACCGGCAGATTTGTCTGAAACGTGGTAACTGTCCGGCGCGCCTTCGCGCAGCCGGTCTATTTCATACACCACCTCAAGTCCGTTCGCTTCGATCAGGTCCACGACCTCTTCGGATTTCAGTTGCTTGCCGAGGTAATCGGCCAGCCTCACTTGGCCATGCCCATCTGCCAAAGGATAAACGCGAATTCCTCTGCCGTTTCGCGCAAGCTATTCCAGCGGCCCGATTGGCCGCCGTGGCCTGCGCCCATGTTGGTCTTCATCAGCAGCACATTGTCGTCGGTCTTGGTATCGCGCAGCTTCGCGACCCATTTTGCCGGCTCCCAATAGGTGACGCGCGGATCGTTGAGGCCAGCCGTCACCAGCATCGGCGGGTAATCCTGCGCCTTCACCTGATCATAGGGTGAGTAGCTGAGGATATAGGCGAAGGCTTCCTTGCTCTCGATGGGGTTGCCCCATTCCTGCCATTCGCCCGGCGTCAACGGCAGGTCCTTGTTGAGCATGGTGTTGAGCACGTCGACAAACGGCACATGCGCGACAATCGCCCCGTATTGCGCCGGGTCCTGATTGACGATCGCGCCCATCAATTCACCGCCGGCCGAACCGCCGCTGGCGGTCACTTTGCCCTCGGCGGTATAACCCTTGGCGATCAGCCCGCGCCCGACATCGACGAAATCGTTGAAGGTGTTGGTCCGTTCGAACATCTTGCCCTGCAGATACCAGCGCCGCCCCAGATCATCGCCGCCGCGAATATGCGCGATGGCATAGGCGAAACCGCGATCCACTAGGGAAAGCCGCGTGGTCGAAAAACCCGGCGGCACGGCATAGCCATATGCGCCATAGGCGTAGAGATGCAGCGGACCGCCCGGCCCTCCGTTCATTTCGTCGCGATCCTTGCGATAGAGGATGCTGACCGGAACCATCGTCCCGTCGCGCGCCTGGATCGTCAGCCGCTCGGTCACATATTGCGACGCGTCATAACCGCTAGGGATTTCCTGCTGCTTGAGCAGTTCGAGCGACCCTGCGGCGACATCGTAGTCATAGACCGAATCCGGCGTCACCATGCTTTCATAGGACAGCCGCAGCTTGGTCTGCGCGTATTCAGGATTGTTCGACAGCCCGGCGGTATAGCTCGTTTCGGGGAAGGCGATCGGCTTTGCCGCTGTGGGCGCGTCATAGCTGCGGATCTGCACCTGATCGAGGCCGTTCAAGCGCCCTTCGGTGACGAAGAAACCTTCGAACAGGTCGAAATCGGTGAGGTAGAATTCATCCGACCCCGCGATCACCGTTTCCCATTCGCCCGGCGTCGCCAGATCGGCCTTGGCGAGGCGGAAGTTGATGTGATCGTCATTGGTCCACACCCAGACTTCCCCTTCACGGATGTCGACGCTGTATTCTACGCCCTTGCGTCGTTCCTTCACCAGCGTGAGCGGTCCGGTGGGGTTGTCGGCGGAAACGAAGCGCACTTCGCTCGTCTCGTTGTCGCCGGTGGCGATGATTAGGTAATCCTCCTGCGCAGAAAGCCCCGCGCCCACGCCAAAGCTTTCGTCGGCCTCTTCATACAGGGTCACGTCTTCATCGACGCCGGTGCCGATCACGTGCAGTTTCGCCTCGAGCGTGCGCCAGTTCTCATTGGCGGGGCCGTAAACCAGCGCGGTGTCGCTCGCGACCCAGGTGAGGCCCGAACGGATGCCCGGAATCTCGTCCGGCAGCAGTTCTCCGGTTTCCAGATCCTTGATCCGCGCGGTGTAGCGTTCGGAACCGTTGGTGTCGGTCGAATAGGCAAGATAGCGCCCGCTCTTGCTCACCGACAGCGCGCCGAGGCCGAAGTATTCGAGCCCCTCGGCGAGTTCGTTCTGGTCGAGGATCAATTGCGCTTCGCCGCCTGCCACGGGCTTGCGGTAATGCTTGCGATATTGCGCGCCTTCTTCGAATTCGGACCAGTAGAGGAAGTCGCCCCGGCGTTGCGGCACGGTGCTGTCGTCTTCCTTGATCCGGGCGCGCATCTCGGTGAACAGCGCCTCGGTCAATTCCGCCTGCGGAGCCATCTGCGCTTCGAAATAGGCGTTCTCCGCCTTCACATAGTCGAGCACATCCTCGTCATCGACGGTCGGATAGGACTTGTCGTAGAGCCAGTCATACGGGTCGGAAATCGTGATGCCGTGGTGGGTGTAGCTGTGTTCGCGCTTTTCGGCGACGGGAGGCGTCATGGTCACGCTGGTATTGTCCTCATGTGTATCGGCGGATGCGGTGCTGGTGATCAAGGCGGCAAGGGCGGAGGCGATAGTCAGAACGCTCAGGCGGGATTTCGACACGTTGAAAACTTCCTTGAACAAAGTGCCCGGTGGAAAGCCGCAGGCAAGCGGCCTATGTGGGGGGTTCTAGACATACTCTGACGCGCGGCAAGGCCCGCGCGCAAGCCGGGAGCCGACAAGATGCTGATGCAAACCCACGAAGCCCGACTGAAGGCCCTGCGCGAAGAGCTGAAGCGGCGCGGCCTTGCCGGTTTCATCATTCCGATCTCCGATGAGCACATGAGCGAATATGTCGGCGATTATGCCCAAAGGCTCGCTTGGCTGACGGGGTTTGGCGGGTCGGCTGGCTTCGCCGCGGTTACACTGACCCACGCGGCGATCTTCGTTGACGGGCGCTACACCGTGCAGGTGCGCGAGCAGGTCGACGGATCGCTGTTCGAATATCGCAGCATTCCCGGTGACCGGCTGGGCGACTGGCTGGCCGAGGTCTGCGAGAAAGGCGCGAAGATCGCCTATGATCCGTGGCTTCACACATGGAGCTGGGTCGAGGCGCTGGAGAAGATCGTCGAACTTGCAGGGATCGCGATGGTCCCGGCAGACAGCAATCCGATCGACGCCGTATGGGCCGATCAGCCTGCACCTTCTGATGCGGTGGCAATCGTCCATGCCGAAGACCTTGCCGGTCGATCATCGGCGGACAAGCGCGCGGCGGTGGCAGACTGGCTGACCGATCAGGGGCTCGACGCGGTGGTTATCCCGGCGCTCGATTCGATCGCCTGGCTGCTCAATATCCGCGGCATGGATGTGGCGCACACCCCGGTCGCGCTGTCCTATGTTATCGCCCATAGCGACGGTCGCGCGGAGCTGTTCATCGCGCCTGAGAAGGTAACGCCCGAGCTCACGCAGCATCTCGGCAATGCGGTGACAATCCGTGCACGCGACGAATTTGCCCCGGCACTTGCGGGTGAACTTAAGGGCAAGAAGGTCAGCGTCGATCCCGATTTCGGCGTCGTCGGCATCGCGCAGGCCTTGCGCGAAGGCGGCGCGAAATTCACCTTCAAACAGGATCCGACAATCCTTGCCAAGGCGATCAAGAACTCCGCCGAAGTGCAGGGCCACCGCGACGCGCAGGCGCGCGACGGAGCCGCCGTCAGCCGCTTCCTGCGCTGGCTGGAAGTGACCGCACCCGCAGGCGGGATCGACGAACTGGCCGCCGCGGCCAAGCTGGAGGGGTTCCGGCGCGAGCACGGCGATCTGCGCGACACCAGCTTCGACACGATCAGCGCCGCCTCCGGTCACGCCGCGCTGCCGCACTACAAGGTGGACGAGGACAGCAATATCCCGATCCCGCCGGGTTCGATCTATCTCGTCGATTCGGGCGGCCAGTATCCCGCTGGCACCACCGACATCACCCGCACGGTCTGGATCAATTCGCCCGACGGCGCGCAGCCCACGGCGGAAATGAAGGACCGCTTCACCCGCGTGCTGAAAGGCCACATCCAGATTGATCGTGCAGTGTTTCCGCAAGGGACCTGCGGCGGCCAGATCGACGTTCTGGCACGGCAATATCTGTGGGAAGGCGGGGTCGATTACGCTCACGGAACCGGCCACGGTGTCGGCAGCTTCCTTGGCGTCCACGAAGGCCCGCAGCGCATTGCCAAGCCGATGGGCGGGCAGGCCGGTACTGCACAGGAATTGTTCGCAGGGATGATCCTCTCGAACGAGCCGGGTTATTACAAACCGGGCGAATTCGGCATCCGGATAGAAAACCTCGTGCTGACGGTGGAGCGCGAAATCGAAGGGGCCGAGGGCCGCTATCTCGGGTTCGACTGCCTCACCTTCGTACCGATCGATCGCACCCTGATCGACAAGAGCCTGCTGACTCCGAGCGAGATCGATTGGCTCGACACCTATCATGCGACAGTGCGCGAAATCGTCGCGCCGCAACTCGAAGGTGACGATCTGGCATGGCTCGAGGCACAAACCGCGCCGCTTTGAGCGCGATTGCGTAGTGATAAATGTTCTATTAATGTTCTTCTATTGCGAGTCGCGAAGGGCGGCTCGCATCAGGGAGAATGGACATGATCGGCTACGTTACCCTCGGCACCAATGATCTCGCCCGTGCGGCGAAATTCTACGATGCGATCGCGGCGCATTTCGGCGTCGGGCGCATGATGGATTTCGACACTTTCATCGCCTGGGGCGAAATGGGCGGCCCGGCAGGAATCGCTGCGACCAAGCCGTTTGACGGGGCCGAAGCCACCGTGGGCAACGGCACCATGGTCGCCTTGCAGGTGGACAGCCCGGAAAAGGTGCAGGCGCTCTATGATACCGCGCTGGCCAATGGCGGCAGCGACGAAGGTGCGCCGGGGCCACGCGGCGACGACGGGTTCTACGCCGGCTATTTCCGCGATCCCGACGGCAACAAGCTCAACGCCTTCTGCATGGTCGCACCCGGCTGACGGGGCTGAAAGGCGGGCTTTTCTGGCGCTTGGATGAACGACGGCGGCCCTGCGATACAATCTGCGACACTTTTGCCGCCTTTCGGCATAATCCTGCGACATGCCCCCCTTAGAACGGGTGTCATGAGTTGCGGCGAGGTTGCCAGTGGCACCCCTCACCTGATGATGCGGCGTTACCTGCCGGGCGGGCCAGCCCCTATGCCCAACCGGTGCCGCAAGGTGCCCGAAGTCTTCTCCGGCGCCTCGTCGCAACTCTTGTGACGAACCAAGAGGACGAGGATTACGATCATGCGCAAAACCACATTGACCCTTTCGATTGCGGCCGCAGCCCTGGCCTTGGGCGGGGCGGGTGCCGCCATTGCCCAGCAGCACGGCGGACCGCAGGCAGCCGACACCAATGGCGACGGCGAAATCTCGCTCGCCGAGGCCAAGGCTCACGGCGCCGCGCGGTTTGCCCGGATGGATGCCAATGGCGACGGCCAGATCAGCGCCGAAGATCGCGAGGCGCGCCGCGCCGCTCGTTTTGCGCAGACCGACACGAACGGCGACGGCGAAATCTCGCCAGCCGAAATGGCCGCAGCGCAGGAAGCGCGTGAGGCGAAGCGCAATGAACGCAGGGCCGAACGCCAGCAACGCATGCTTGAACGCTTTGACAGCGACGGCAGCGGCGCCCTGTCCGAAGCCGAGCTTCGGGCTGCCCGCGAGGCACGTGGAGAGCGCGGCCAGCGCGGAGAGCGCGCTGAAGCACGACAGGGCCGACGCGGCGGCGAAGCTCGCGGCGGCCAGCGCGGCATGCGGATGCTGCGTCAGGCTGACACCAATCAGGATCGCGTAGTAACCAAAGCCGAATTCGACGCCGCGATCGAAGCCCGCTTCGCCAAGGTCGACACCGATGGTTCCGGCACCATCACCGCAGCCGAACGCGAGGCCGCCCGCAGCGCGATGCGAGAACAGCGTGGCGAACGCCGGATGCAGCGCCAACGGCCTGCAAACTGATCCGGAAACCGAAAAATTGCCGGACCGGCCTGCTTCCCACGGGTTGCGCGCCGGTCCGGCTGCTTTCATGAACACCCTGATGGACGACGACGCCCCAATCCGCATCCTGCTGGTCGATGATGAGGCGACCCTGCGCGAGCCGCTGGCCGAATATCTCACTGCGCAGGGATTCGCCGTTACCGAAGCGTCCAGCGCGGCGGCGGCGCGATCTGTGCTGACAGAAATGCGGCCGGATATCGTCCTACTCGACATCATGATGCCGGGGGAGGACGGGCTTTCGCTGTGCCGCCATCTGGTCGAAACGCGGCAATTGCCGGTCATCTTCCTGACCGCACGCGGCGAGGCGACCGACAGGATCGTCGGGCTGGAGCTGGGCGCGGATGACTATGTCGTCAAACCGTTCGAGCCGCGCGAGCTTGTCGCCCGCATCCGCACCGTCCTGCGCCGGGTCGGTCGCGGGACATCACCGCAGCAGGAGATGGAGGATTGGCACTATGCGTTCGAAGGCTGGATGCTTGATCCGCTGAAGCGCAAACTGACCGATCCCGAAGGCGTAACCGTCCCGATCTCCACCGCAGAATTCCGTCTCTTGCGCGCCTTCCTCGATAGCCCGCGCAAGGTGCTGGACCGCGACCTGCTGCTCGATCTGGTGCAAGGACGCGCGGCCCATCTGTTCGATCGCGCCGTCGACAACCAGATCAGCCGCCTGCGGCGCAAGATCGAAACCGACAGCCGCGATCCACAACTGATCCTCACCGTGCGCGGAGGCGGGTATCGCTTTGCCGCACAGGTAAAGCGGATCGCCCCATCGCCCGACAGCGCGAGATGAAGCGGTTGATCCCTTCCAGCCTGCTCGGTCAGGTCATGCTGGTGCTCACCATCGGGCTGCTTGTCGCGCAGGCAATTTCCGCCGTGCTGTTGTTCCAGGCATCCGAAAACCGGCGCGAAACCGCCATCGTCAGTTCCATCGCCTTCAGGATCATTGCCGAACAGAACCGGGCCGAACGCCTGAATTCGCGATTGGGCGACCGCCGAAGGCAGGACAATGCGCTGCGTCGTGCCGCAAGAAGAGCGGAAAGGGCGCAGCGCATCGGGGATGATGGAGAACCCACGCTTGCCCGGCGCTTGCGATTGGGGGTGGAGACGAGCGAGGTCTCTCCCGTCGGTTCCGACGAACGCCGGCTAGCATCCTATGAAACGACACTGCGCGACATGCTGACGATGCAGGATATCGTCGTGAGCGAAGTGCGCGTGACCCGGCGGCAGGCCGCGGCAGATCCATTCGTCGTCAACGCGATCCAGATGCGTCCGTCTGCACCGCCTCCCGATTGGCAGAAACGCACCTTGTTGGTGGCCTCCGTCGAACGTCCGGGCAACGCCGGATGGCTGACGGTGCGGCAGGCCGAATTGCCGCGTGGCACAGGCGGCATCACGACGATCCTGTTGCAGACGCTGGTGATCCTGCTGGTGCTCGTATCGCTTCTATATCTGGTGCTGCGCCGGATCACCCGCCCGCTTGCCGATCTCACCGATCGGCTTGACGATTTCTCTCGCCAGCCGGGCAAGGTGGTTCGCCTGGAAGAACGCGGCCCGGCCGATACTCGCCGCCTGATTGCCGCACACAATGCAATGGAAGCCCGCATCGCGGCCATGCTCGATGAAAAGGACGTGATGCTTGGCGCGATCGGGCACGATCTGAAGACGCCGCTCGCCGCCCTGCGGGTGCGCATCGAAAGCGTGCCAGACGAAAGCCAGCGCCAGAAAATGGCTTCCAGCATCGAGGATATCACCGCCACGTTGGACGATATTCTCACCCTGTCACGCGTTGGGCGTGATGGAAGCGGACGAGAAACGGTCGATCTCGGCAAGCTCGCTCTGGGAGTGGTCGAAGAATTCGAGGATCTGGGCGACCCTGTTACCATTGCCGAGCTTCCCCGGATTGTCGCGGATGTACAGGTGACGTGGGTAAGGCGGGCGCTGCGCAATCTCGTCTCCAACGCGGTGCGATATGGAGAGGCGGCACGGATCAGCATCTTGCGCGATGGCGACACGGCGGTGCTGCGGGTGGATGACGACGGGCCGGGCATAGCCCCTGACCGGATCGAGGAAATGATGCAGCCCTTCACCCGCGGCGAAGCATCGCGCAACCGCGCGACCGGGGGTGCCGGGCTTGGGCTGACGCTGGCCCGCGCCATAGCGCAGCAGCATGGCGGCGATCTGGTGCTTGGAAACCGAGAGGGCGGAGGGCTGCGCGCGGAATTGCGTCTGCCGCTCTGATTACCGCATCAGGCCGCCAATCAGGTTGCGCACGAAACGCCCGGCGATCGGCCCTGCCAGATCGGTGGCAATCGAGCCGGCCGCCGACGTGATCCCCGACGCCACCGGATCGGCGCGGCTTTTCTTGCCCAGCACCTTGGCCGCGGCGACACCGGCCAGCCCGCCTGCGGCAACCTTCGTCCCGCGCGAGATCGCTTTTTCCCAGATCGAGGTCGATTTGCGCGAGCGCTTGCGCACCTCTTCCTCGCCCTGTTCGGCCACCTCTTCGGCGGTATCGACCGCATCCTGAGCCTTGGCCAGCAGCACTTCCTCGGCGCTTTCGCGGTCAATCGCGGTGTCGTATTTGCCTTCAAACGGGCTGATCGACTGGATGATCGCGCGTTCCTTTGGCGTAACCGGGCCAAGGCGAGAACGCGGCGGCTTGATCAGCGTCCGCTGAACCACCGTGGGCGCGCCCTCTTCGTCCAGCGTCGAAACCAGCGCTTCACCCACTTTCAGTTCGGTGATCGCGGCGGCCACATCGAGATCGGGATTGATGCGGAAGGTTTCCGCCGCAGCCTTGATCGCGCGTTGATCGCGCGGGGTGAAGGCACGCAGCGCGTGTTGTACGCGGTTGCCCAGTTGCCCGGCGACTTCTTCGGGAATGTCGATCGGGTTTTGCGTCACGAAATAGACGCCCACACCCTTTGAGCGGATGAGGCGCACGACCTGTTCGATCTTTTCCTGCAAAGCCTTCGGCGCATCGTCGAACAGCAGGTGCGCCTCGTCAAAGAAGAACACGAGCTTTGGCTTTTCCGGATCGCCCACTTCGGGCAGCGTCTCGAACAATTCGGCCAAGAGCCAAAGGAGGAAAGTCGCGTAGAGCTTGGGCCCGCGCATCAGCTTGTCCGCGGCAAGCACGTTGACATGGCCGCGACCCTGTTCGTCCACTTTCAGGAAATCATCGATCTCCAGCGCAGGCTCGCCAAAGAAGTGATTCGCTCCTTGCGCCTCGAACGAAAGCAACTGGCGCTGGATCGCGCCGACAGACTGTTTCGACACGTTGCCGTATTTGCCGGAAAGCTCCGCAGCGTTCTCGTTCGCCCATTGCAACATCGCCTGCAAATCGCCGAAATCAAGCAACAGCAACCCGTTTTCGTCGGCATAGCGGAAGACGATCTGCAAGACGCCTTCCTGCGTCTCGTTGAGATCGAGCAGGCGCGCGAGCAGCAGCGGGCCCATTTCGCTGACCGTGGTGCGGATCGGGTGGCCTTGCTCTCCGTACAAGTCCCAGAACACCACCGGATTGTCGGAATAGGCATAGTCTTCCATGCCCAGCTCCTTGGCCCGGCTTTCCAGCTTGTCGGCGTGCTTGAAAGTGGGTGAGCCGGGCATGGCGATCCCGGAAAGATCGCCCTTCACGTCGGCCACGAATACCGGAACGCCCACCGCGGAAAAGCTTTCCGCGAGCCCTTGCAGAGTCACCGTTTTGCCGGTGCCGGTCGCCCCGGCGATCAGTCCGTGCCGGTTCGCGCGCGACAGCGCGAGGCTCTGATTTTCGCCATTGCCGCCCAGTCCTAGAAAAATTTCGCTCATGTCCTGTGTGCTTCCCTTACCCCGAAGTGCTTTCAGGCGGTGTGCAGAGCCAAAGCGTGGTGGTCAAGGTCTCGACTTGGCGCGTGTTTGGGCTAAGGCGTGAAACATGGGTCAGGCCGAACCGACACAGATATTCGTATTGCTGGACGATGCGCGTGCGGATGGCGCTGCGGATGCGCTGGTCTATTCGGCACCGCGAGAGATTTTCGTGGCCTACGGCGCAGCGGAGGTGCCCGCTGTGCTGGATGCTGCCGACAAGGCGCGAAAGGCCGGATGCGAGCTGGCCGGTTATATCGCCTATGAAGCAGGGCTCGCGCTTGAGCCTAAGCTTGCAGGATTGGCCGATGCGCGCGCAGGCGCGAACGGACCGCTCGTATGGCTCGGCGCATTCAATCCGCCTGAGCGCATTGCCGCCGCCGACGTGCCGCAATGGCTGTCCGCCCGTGCGCAGGGAAGCGCCAGCATTGGCCCGCTCGACCCGCAGCTGTCGCCCGGCGGATATGATGCGGCGTTTGCGGCGCTGCGTGAAGCGATTCACGCAGGCGACATCTATCAGGCGAACCTCACCTATCCGCTGGCGGGGTCCTATCGCGGCGATCCGGTGGCGCTTTACGCGGCGCTGCGCTCGGCGGCGAGCGCAGGCTATGGCGGGATGATCTTTGACGGGACGCACTGGCTGCTCAGCTTTTCGCCCGAACTGTTCGTCGCGCTCGACGGCAAGAGTGCGAAGGTCAAACCGATGAAGGGCACACGCCCCCGTTCGGACGACCCCGTGACTGACGCAGCTTTGGCCGGCGAATTGGCGACATCGGCCAAGGACAAGGCCGAAAACCTGATGATCGTCGATCTGATGCGCAACGATCTTTCGCGCGTGGCGGAGCCGGGAAGCGTAAGGGTCGATGCGCCCTTCGCGGTCGAAACCTATCCCACCGTGCACCAGATGGTTTCGACGGTCCGCGCAGAATTGGCGGATGGCAGGGGCGCGATTGATCTGGTGCGGGCAATCTTCCCATGCGGGTCGATCACCGGGGCACCGAAAATCCGCGCGATGGAGCTGATCAACGAAGTCGAACGCGATGCACGCGGCCCCTATTGCGGAGCGATCGGACGCATCGGTGCCGATGGCAACGCCGCTTTCAACGTCGCCATTCGCACGCTGCGCCTGACCCCGATCGAAAACGGCCAAGGCCATGCGGTGCTTGGCGTGGGTTCGGCTATCGTCGCGGACAGCGACAGCCAGGCCGAACGCCGCGAATGCGAAGTCAAGGCAGGGTTCGCCCGGCGATCGTCTCCAGATCACACGGCTGCCGCATTCGACCTTATCGAGACGATGGCGTTCGACCCCGAAACGGGTATCGCCTTGCTGGAATTGCATCTGGAGCGGATGAAACGAAGCGCGCAGGCGCTGGGCTTTGAATTCGATCGCCATGCCGCGCGCAACCAGATCCAGGCGCTGTGCTTTGAGCTCGAAGAACCGGCAAAGCTGCGGCTGCTGGCATCGCGCAGCGGAGCGACGGCGCTGGAAACCGGGCAAATGCCAGCACCCTTGCCCAGTCCGGCTCCGGTGATCGCGCTGCCCAACCCGCTCGATCCGTCAGACTGGCGTCTGGCGCACAAGACATCTGACCGAGGATTTTACGAGGACGCGCTAGCCGCAGCAAAGCGCATGGACGCTGTCGAATCGCTGCTGGTTCGCGCCGACGGTATGGTGACCGAAGGCAGCTACACCAATGTTTTCGTTGAACGTGACGGCGTGCTGCTGACCCCGCCTGCCAGACTAGGGCTTCTGCCCGGCGTCTTGCGCGCCTATCTGATAGAGAAAGGGCAGGCCCGCGAAGCCGAACTGACGCTCGATGATCTTGCCGACGGGTTCCAGCTGGGCAATGCGGTGCGCGGCCTGTTTGCGGCCAAACTGATCTGAACTCCTGACCAAGGCCGCACGCGGCCCGAAAGAAAACCATGACCATCCCGATCCTGTATGAAGACGGCGAAGCGCTGGTGATCGACAAGCCGGCAGGATTGCCGGTCGATCGCCCCCGGCGCGGAGGGAAATGTCTCGACGATCATCTCGACGAACTGAAGCTTGGATTTCAGCGTCGCCCTATGGCGGTCCACCGGCTTGATACCGACACCAGTGGCTGCCTGCTGCTCGCCCGTAACCCCAAGGCGCTGAAGCGTTTCAACAAGGCGTTCGAGGATCGGCTGGTAGGCAAGACCTATCTTGCCGTGATCGACATCGAACCGCGCGAGCAATCGGGCACGATCGAGCTTTCGCTTTCGAAAATCAGCTCGGTCGAAAAGGGCTGGCGCATGATTGCGGCGAAGAAGGGCAAACCGGCTGTTTCGCATTGGGAATTGCTGGAAACCATCGGAGAGGGTGATCGCAGGCGCTCGCTCATCCGGTTCCGCCCCGAAACCGGGCGCACCCACCAGTTGCGGGTCCATGCGCTGCAGGGGCTGGGCGCACCGCTTTTGGGCGATCCGGTTTATGGGCCGATCCACGGGCAGCACACGGGTGCGCCGCGCACCATGCTTCACGCTGAAACTCTGACGCTGGATCGGGAAGGCAAATCGAGGATCACCGCCTACGCGCCCTTCCCCGAGGATTTCGTGCGCGCCGGACTGTCCGCACCGCCCGCTCCGGAATTGCCCGATGGATGAAACGCTTCTGAACCGCGCTCACGCGCTGGCTCAGGAAAGCTTCCTCGCCGGATCGGGGCCGGGAGGACAGAACGCCAACAAGGTCGCGACCGAAGTGCAACTGCGGGTCAACGTCTATGCCCTGCGGCTGCCACCCCCGGTGTTTGCGCGGTTGCGCGAGCTGGCCGGGTCGAAACTGACCGCTTCGGGCGATCTGCTGATCACGGCCAGGACACACCGCACGCAGGAAGCGAATCGGCAGGAAGCGCGGGCGAAGCTCGAAGAACTGCTCGAAGCAGCGCATCGCGCACCGCGCAAGCGCGCCCGGACGCGGCTCAATCGGGTCGGCAAGACTCAGCGGCTAAAGGCCAAGAAGGCACGCGGCGAGGTAAAGGCCAATCGCGGCAAACCTTCGCGTTCGGATTGGTGACGCGAAGCACGGCAGCGAAGCTTGACTTTTCCCCGTGAATCGCCCAGAGGCGCGCGTCTGTGAGGCGGCGCGCCAAGCGTCGCCCTTTGTTTTTCGGGCCGGACCGGCCTCACCCGATTTTAGGATACCGTCATGGCGAAGCCAGCAACCGTCAAGATCCGGCTCGTGTCGACCGAAGGCACCGGCTTTTTCTACGTGACCAAGAAGAACCCGCGCAACATCACCGAGAAGATGTCGTTCCGGAAGTACGATCCGGTCGCGAAAAAGCACGTCGAATTCAAGGAAGCGAAGATCAAGTAAGATCTTCCGTGGTTCCGCGCGCCGGAATTCATCGACAGTTCAACGCTCACGCATTAGCTGGGCGATCATGAGCAAAAAGCCTTTCATCGTCCGTACGGCTCTGGCGCTTTTGGGCGCCGGAGCGTTTTCGTTTGCGCTGGCATCAGGGCAGGCGCCCCTGCCATTGAGCGCCCCGGCGGCCGCGCAAAGCAATCCGGGCGATCTTGATCGCGCCGTGACCGCGCTGCGCAGCATCTCCACCATGAAGGCTGACTTCACCCAGACCGACCGGGCCGGGCGCTCGGTCGCCGGGACGATGACGCTCAAGCGGCCGGGCAAGATCCGATTCGATTATGGCCGCGATGCCGATCTTCTGGTCGTGTCGAACGGTCGCTCGCTCTACATGATCGATTACGAGGTCAATCAGGTCGAACGCTGGCCGATCCGCAATTCGCCGCTGGGCGCGCTGCTCGATCCCAATCGCGACGTGAAGCAATACGGCACGCTGGTGGACACCGGCTCGTCCCAGGTAATCAGCGTCGACGTGCGCGACCCCGACAGGCCGGAATTCGGACGGATCATCATGAACTTCCAGCGCAATCCGAGTGCACCGGGCGGATTGCAGCTGATGAATTGGGTCGCGAGGGACGCGCAGAATTACCGGACCACTGTGCGGCTCTCGAATCACCGCTACGGCGTCGACGTGCCTGAGAGCACATTTCAGTTCCGCGACCCGCGCCGTTCGTCTCGTCGCCCGCGTTGAACGGCTGGGCCGTGAAAAGTTGTAGGAACGCGACAGAATCCCGCCCGCGTTCATTCAACTGAAAGCCGGAACCGGCTAATCATTCTCAACAAGGCGGTTGAACGCGAAGGTTTCCCCCCTGTTGCCTTCGCCCTGTAAGTCTCCGCCTTGCCAAAGCGTGACGAACGCTAACATCGAACCCCTGTGCCATCGCCCCCGGCGCAGGGGTTTTTTGTTGCCTCGAAGCTTAGGTCAGTTCCAGCCGAAGGCGCTGCGGATCAGGTCGTAAATCACATTCTGTTCAATCACGCCGCGCACCTCGTCGGCTCCGGGGCCTTGTGCATAGAGGGCGACGTCTTCGCCCGCGTGGGTCTCGCTGCCCAGTGGCACGGTCGCCTGCTGGCGCGCGCTCACTCCGGTATCGGGGCGCGGGCGTTCACCGGCGATTGCTCCGGGCCCATTGGCATAGCCCAGAGTTGTGTAGGGATGGCCGTCAGACGCCGCCAGCGGCTCGTCAGCATTCGCCATTTCGCCTTCAGGCGGCACCACCAGGCCGAGAATGTCGTTCCCGCGCCGCGGGTAGCCGGCAATGGTGAAGACATGACTGTGATCGGCAGTGACCATGATCAGCGTTTCTTCAGGGTCTGTGTTGGCGATCGCATATTCGATCGCGCGAGCGAATTCGACGGCTTCCTCAAGCGCATAGCCCGCTTGCCCGGCGTGGTGGCCGTGATCGATGCGTCCGCCTTCGACCAGCAGGTAGAAGCCATCGGGGTCACGATTGAGCCGGGCGATGGCCTGCGCGGTCATGTTGGTGAGGGTCGGCTCCTGCGATCCGCTTTCGCGTTCGGCCATGTAGGTCATGTGGCTGGGCGAAAAGAGCCCGAGAACGGGCTTTTCCAAAGATGCGGTTTCCAGCGCCGCGGCGTTGCTCACAAGAGTGCCGCCGGTGCGCGCTGCCCATGCGCCGGGAAGGTTGGCGGCAGGATCAAGCCGCCTTCCACCCATCTCGCTCCCGAAAAACGCCGCTATGCCGCCGCCCAGCGCCACGTCCCAATCCGCGGCGACCAGCTGGCTGGCGATATCGGCGCATCCTTTTCCGCGCTCGCCTTCGGGAATCGCGCTGTCGGCTTCCCAGTCACGATCAGCGCTGCGTGCATAGACGCTGGCCGGGGTCGCATGCGTGATCCGCGTCGTCGTGACTATGCCCAGCGCCAGCCCACGCTGCTTGGCTTCCTCGCCCAGCAACGGCAGCGGGTTTGCAAGGGCGTCCTCGCAAGACCCGCGCACGGCATCCGCACCGATCCCGAGCACGCCGATGCGGGTCTTCTCACCCGAATGCATCGCCGTGGCCGTGCCGGCGCTGTCGGGCACCTGCGCGTTGGTGTTGTAGGTCTTGACCAGCGCGACATTGTCGAAGGTTTCGAACGGCAGGACATATTCCTCCCCGCTCATGCACTTTTTCTGCCCGGCATAGATACGCGCGGCAGTGATGGTGGAAATGCCCATGCCATCGCCGACGAACAGGATGACGTTCTTCGCGCGGGGGGCATCCGGCGGAGCAACGGAGCTCGCCGCGGTTTCCTCGCCAAAGGTATTGACCGTGGTCGTGGTGCAGGCCCCAAGCAGCAGAGAAGCCGCAGCGATTGCGAGAGCGCGATGATTGATCATGTCCAGTCTCCGATATCTTTTCCGTGCTGCTATCGCCTTCCACTGTGACAGGAAAGTGAGAGGTGGCGTTTTGCCCGGCGTCTCCCTAAATCGCCAGACATGCTTTCTGTTGCCACCTGGAACATCAATTCGGTTCGCCTGCGCCTGCCGATCGTCGAAAAATATCTGGCGGAGCACGCGCCGGACATTTTGTGCCTGCAGGAAATCAAGTGTCAGGAGCACCAGTTTCCCGCAGAGGCGCTGGCCGCGCTTGGCTATGAACATCAGGCGATTTGCGGCCAAAAGGGGTATCACGGCGTTGCCACCATCAGCCGAGTGCCGATCCGCGAGGTTTCGCGCCACGACTGGCAGGACAATGGCGAAGCGCGCCATATCGGGGTCGAAGTCGTGGGTAAGGGCATGGTGGTCGAAAACGTCTACATCCCCGCCGGTGGCGACGAACCTGATCGGGAGATCAACCCCAAGTTCGGCCAGAAGCTCGATTTCCTTGAACGCATGACCCGTTGGGCGGACAAGCTGGATAAACCCACGCTGATCGTCGGAGATTTCAACATCGCCCCGCTCGAATCCGATGTCTGGAACCACAAGCAATTGCTCAAGGTCGTCAGCCACACGCCGATCGAGGTCGAGACACTCCAAAGGTTCAAGGACGCACATGGCTGGACCGATATCGGGCGCGAGCATATCCGCGATCCGGAGCGGTATTACAGCTGGTGGAGCTACCGGGCCAAGGACTGGAAGGCGAATGATCGCGGGCGGCGGCTCGATCACATGTGGGCCAGTGCCGATCTCGCGAAGCAATCGACCGCGCACCGCGTGCTTGAGGATGCCCGCAGCTGGGAAAAGCCCAGCGACCATGTCCCGCTGATAACCGAGTTCGATATTTGAGCGACGCATCGCCTCCGGTCTCGGCGGCACGCCGTGCGGCTCAGGCGGTGGACGCGCTGCGCCACGGCTGGCCACTGGCGTTTGAGGATGGCCCTGTCCTGCTTCCGATCGAGACGGCAATTGCGGGCGAGGCGACAAGCGGGCGCCTGCTGATATCGGCGGCACGCGCCGCGACGCTCAAACTCGCCAACCAACGCGACGCCGCCGTGCCGCATGCCCCTGTGCTGATCCACGGTGGCGAACCGTTTGACCTACGCAGCGCCATCCCGATCGCCGATCCTGCCCTCGATCTTGCCAACCCCTTCAAAGGCCCGTTTCGCGCCGAGGCGCTGGACTGGGAAGCAACCGCCAGCGCGGCGATGGAACTGGCCCGGATTGCAGGAATTCTGCCCGCATTCATGGTCAATCCCGAAAACGCGGGCGAAGCGCATCGGCTGTCAGCCAGCGATCTCAGCGCATACTCGAATGCAGGCGCGCTACGGATCATCACCCGTGCGAAGCTTCCGGTTAGCGCCTGCGAGGAGGCGCAAATCGTCGCATTCCGCTCCTCAGCCGACACGCGCGAACATGTCGCGCTCATCATCGGAGAACAATCGGGCGACCGGCTGCCACTGGTGCGGCTCCATTCCGAATGCCTGACGGGGGACATCCTCGGCAGCCTCAAATGCGATTGCGGCCCGCAGCTCGATGCAGCGCTTCATGCGATGGCGGAGCATGCGCGCAATGACGGTGGTTGGGGCGCGTTGCTGTATCTGCGGCAAGAGGGGCGCGGCATCGGTCTCGTCAACAAGCTGCGCGCCTATCGCTTGCAAGACGAAGGGTTTGACACGGTCGATGCAAACCAGCGGCTTGGCCTTCCCGACGAAGCGCGCGATTTCCCCACCGCAGCACGGATGCTGGAGCTGCTGGGAGCCCGCGAAATCCGGCTGATGACGAACAACCCGGCCAAAGTCGATGCACTCACCGCAGCCGGGATCACGGTGGCCGAGCGAGTCCCGCACCAACTGCCCGACAATCCGCACAACGCCCGCTATCTTTCGACCAAGCGCGACAGATCGGGCCACCTGCTGACATGAGCTATTCGATCCGCGGGGAGCAGCCCGGCGATCAGGCCGCGATCCACGCAATGGTCACACGCGCCTTTGACAGGCACCCCTATTCGGACGGAGACGAGCAGGATGTGATTGACCGCCTGCGGGTTGACGGCGACTTGCTGCTGTCGCTGGTGGCAGTGGACGAAGCGAGCGGGGCGATCATCGGCCAGATCACCTACTCCCCGGCGATCCTCGCCAATGGCGACACGGGGTGGGTCGTGCTTGGCCCGGTCGCAGTCGAACCCGCGCATCAGGGTAAGGGTATCGGCCGCGCGCTGATCGAGGCCGGAGAAGCCATCATGCGCGAGCGCGGGGCAAAGGGCATTACTGTCCTCGGCAATCCGGAGATCTATTCGCGCTTCGGGTTTGAAGCAGGCACGCCCATGTGGCTCGCGGGCGAGCTTGGCTGGGCATTTCAGGTCAAGAGCCTTGGCTTACCGATCCCGGCATGCGAACAAACCTATGTCCGCGCGTTTGAGGGGGATCTGTGATGCTGCGCTCCGTTTTTCTCGCCTTGGCGCTGTTCTTGAGCCTCGGCAACGCGTCATCCGACAAGATCGCCGCCCTGTATGACAGCGGCAACCACGCCGCAGCATTCGAGGCAGCGCGCACCGCCTCCGAGAGCGGCGACCCGCTCGCTCACGCATGGTTGGGAAGGTTTTATGAAAAGGGTGAAGGGGTGGAAGCCAACCCTGAAACCGCCGCCTTTCACTACCGTATCGCAGCAGTCAAAGGCGATAATTATGCGCGCTGGCGGCTGGGCGTGATGATCGACACCGGTGCCGCTTCTGGCTCTCTGGAGGAGGCCGTCGGCTATTTCCGTGAAGCGGCGAGCGAGGACTACGGCAATGCGATCGTAAGCCTCGCCGTCATGCAGGCAACCGGGCGCGGTACGCCGCAAGACTACAGCGCCGCACTCTACAGCTATATGCGCGCCGCGCGGCTTGGCGATAGCGGCGGGGTGCGCGGCGTGGGCGTGATGTTCCACCTGGGAGAAGGCGTAGGGCAGGATTCCGAAGAAGCGCTGGCGTGGTTCCTCGTCGGCGCTGCCATGGGCAACGAGGACTCCGAGCAGGCGTTCTATGACGTTGCCGGACAAATGCCGGAAGTCGATTTCAAGGCAATCGAAGCCCGGGCCATGGTGATCGCGGAAGAACTCGGCCTCGACGTTTCATAGGTCTTTGGGGCTCACCGCCGCTCGTAATTGGTCAACCCGCTGGCAAGGCGATTGCCGGCCAGTTCCACTCGCGATCCGGTCCAGTCGGCGAAGAACACGCTGCGGCGTTGCAGGCCGGGAACGAAGCGGGCTTCGTTGTTGCGGACGCTCAGGCCGTCTGACGGATGCAGCACGGTTTCGGCGCCCAGCGCGATGAAGGCGGAGTAGTTTTCCTTGTCGCGGCCCTGCACGAACCAGTTGTTGGCAATGCTTCCCCGGCTTCCGGCCGGCAGGTCGATCATGTAATTGGTGCGGCTTCCCTGCGCGTCGTCGAAGCTGTTGTTCTCGATCGTCACGCGTGCAGCGCGCGCCTTGACGTAATGTCCGCCACGGCCACGTTCGAAACGGCTGTCAACCACAGTCAGTTCACCATAATTGCCGATGTAGAGCGAATGCGCGCAACCGGCGGAGTTTTCGCAGGTGCCCAGCCCGCTGAAGGTCGAGCGGGTGATGTAGATGCGTCCGCCGGTGTCATTGGCGCTCAGGATGCCCTGCTGGCTGTCGAGGAACCGGGCATAGGCGACGTTGAGCACCCCTTTTTCAAGGCGGATTCCGGCGCCATTGCCGTCAGGCACGCTGATGTTGCTGAAGGTGATACCGCGGATTTCCGCACCAAGCCCGCGCAGCACCAGTGCGGCCTTTCCCTCGCAGGCGGTGCGATCAAAAGTCACCGTGCCATATTCGCGCGCGACGAACAGGACCACGCCCTGGGTCTGCACCGCGCATTGGCGATAGGTGCCGGGGGCGATCTCAATCGTGCCGCGCCGGTCACTGATCGCGTCGACGGCGGCTTGCAGGCTGCCATAGGTGCGGCCGGTCTCGATCACCGTAAAGGGCGCGCCGCCCGATTGCGCGGCGGACTTTGCCGGCAGCAGTGCCGAGACGGCAAGGCCGAGGACGAACGCAAGAAACATCCAGTCGAGCGCATTGGCTAGAGTGGACGCAAAGGGGCGACGGGTTTGCGATGCGAGCTGTACCATGCGCGCATCATATCGTGATTCGCACAATCCCAGCGTGCCTGTGTCGGGCCTGTGCCGTTTCGATGCAGCAATTGCCACTTGGCTTAACCCGGCCATCGCCGCTAGACGATCCGGGCTTTCGGGAAATGAGAGGAGACCCCGATGAACACGCTCACCATCCGTAACGCGCGGACCATGGCCTTGCTTGGCGCCGGAGCGGCAGCGCTCGCTGCATGTGGCAGCACCGACGACGCTTCGACCGAGGCGATGCCCGAGACGGTTGAAATGCCCGCAGACGCCGCGCTTGAGCCTGTGGCCGAGGAACCCGTGGCAGACCCTGATGCGCTGGCCGCACCAACCGATGCCGCAGCAAGCACCCCTGATGCCGGCACCGCGCAGCAGGCTGGCGATGCCGCTGCCCAAGTCGCCGCAGAGGCGGCCGCCGTCGCCGAAGCGGCTGATGACAGTGAAGGTGAATAGCCGATGCGTTCAGCATATCGTGCAGCGGCTCTGATCACGCTTGTGGCGGCGATTTCGGCCTGCAATGAACAGGGCGGAAGTGCGCCGGGGGCTGTCAGCGAAGGCGAAGCACAGGCGCTGGAGGAAGCCGCCGAAATGCTCGATGAGCGCCAGCTTCCCGAAGGCGTGTTGCCACCCGTCGACGTGGCAGAGGATGGCGAAACGACGCCGGAATCCGAAACCCCGCAAGAGGCAGAAACCGAATGAACACCCAGCCCCAGCATCCCCTTGGCCACAATCCGGGAATGGATGAGGAAACCTTCGAACAATTTGCCGAGCAGCTGACTCGCTACGTGCGCGAAAGGCTGATCCCGGCGGAAGCCGAAGTGATCGCAAACGATGCGATCCCGGCTGAGATCATTGATGAAATGCGCGAAATGGGGTTGTTCGGCCTGTCCGTGCCCGAAGAATACGGCGGTGCCGGGCTGAACATGACCCAATATGCGCGCGTCGTGAACATCATGGCCTATGCCGCGCCTGCATACCGCTCGATCTTCTCGATCAACGTCGGCATGTTCGCCAGCGCGCTGAAGAACGGCGCGACCGAAGCGCAGAAGGCCGAATGGTATCCAAAGATTGCCGAAGGCAAGATCGCCTGTTTCGGACTGACCGAACCCGGTTCGGGCAGTGACAGCGCCGCCATGGCGACCACCGCCACCCCTGATCCGGACGGCAATGGCTGGATCCTCAACGGCACCAAGCGCTACATCACCAACGCCCCGCATGCCGAAGTCGCCTTGATCATGGCACGGACAGAGAAAGAGGCCCTGCCCAAGAACGCGCATGTCAGCGCGTTTCTGGTGCCGATGAATACTCCGGGCGTTTCCACCGGCTCCCCTGACAAGAAGATGGGGCAATCCGGCAGCCACATCTCCGACATCATGCTCGACGATGTGAAGGTGCCGGGCGAGGCGCTGCTCGGCGGCGAAACCGGCCGGGGTTTCCGCTTTGCCATGCAGAGCCTCGACAATGGCCGCATCAGCGTGGGTGCGGCGGCCACCGGCTATGCCCGCCGCGCGCTCGATTCAGCCTTGCGCTATGCCAATGAACGCAAGGCATTCGGCGAACCGATCGCAAATTTCCAGCTGATCCAGCAGATGCTCGCGGACAGCGAGATCGAGATCTACGCCGCAGAAGCGATGATGAAGGATGTGACCGCACGCGCCGACCGTGGCGAGAACATCCTCGTCAAGGCTGCTGCGTTCAAGGTCTTCGCCTCGGAAATGTGCGGCCGCGTGGTGGACCGGGTGGTGCAGGTCTATGGCGGCGCGGGATACCTTGCCGAATACGACGCCGAACGCTTTTATCGCGATGCGCGCATCTATCGGATCTACGAGGGCACGACGCAGATCCTGCAACTCCAGATCGCCAAGCACATGCTGCGCGAGTGGAGCGGGAATGTATAAACTTCTCGACGACCTCTCGATCATCGAGGTCTCCAGCTTTGTCGCTTCGCCCACGGCGGGCCTCTATTGCGCGCAGATGGGTGCGGAGGTGATCCGCGTCGATCACAAGGCAGGCGGGCTCGATTACGATCGCTACATGCTAACCAAAGAGGGCCGCTCGCTTTCGTGGGAGAACCTCAACCGCGCCAAGAAATCGGTGGCGCTGGATCTTCGCTCCGCCGAGGGCCGCGAATTGTGCGTCGAACTGGCGGCGCGCACCGGGCAGCTGATCACCAATCTGCCGGAAAGGAGCTTCCTCGCACATGACGCGGTAAAAGCGGCCCAGCCGCAGGGCGCACCTGACCTCACATCGGTGAGGATCATGGGCTGGCATGACGGACGGCAGGCGATGGACTTCACCGTCAACGCCGCGTCGGGATACCCGTTGATGACGGGTCCCGAAGACTGGGACATGGAAACCGCGCCGCCGGTCAATCAGGTGCTGCCCGCTTGGGATTTCATCACCGGAGCTTACTGCGCGTTCGCCCTGCTCGCCGCCCTGCGCCATCGCGATGCAACGGGTCAGGGAAGCGAAGTGCGCGTCCCGCTGGGTGATGTGGCGATCGGCACGGTTGCCAATTCGGGATTGATGGCGGAAATGCTCTATCGCGGAGCAGACCGCGAACGGCTCGGCAATGCGATCTGGGGCGCGTTCGGGCGCGATTTCCGCTCAAAGGACGGAGTGCGCTTCATGGTTGCGGCGCTGACACCCAAGCAGTGGGAGGGGCTGGTGGCAGCGTTTGGCGTCGCCACGCCTATCGGCCAGCTCGAAGCCAAGACCGGGGCCAATTTCTCGGCAGGTGACCGCCCGCGCTTCGAACACCGTCACGCGCTGTTCGACATTTTCCAGAACGTAGCCTCTGCGCACGAATATTCATCGCTCCAAGCCCGCATGGCGGCCGAGGGGTGCACTTTCGAGAAGTATCGCACCGCGCATGAAGCCGCGAACGATCCGGTGCTGGTGGCGTCCAATCCGCTGTTCGGGCCTTCCCCTGCCAACCCTTCGGGCTTCGAATATCCGGCGACCCGCAGCTTTGCCAACCTGCCGGGACAGGAACCGGGCAACCCCGCCCCCGCGCCCTATCTGGGCCAGCATTCGGAAGAGGTTCTGGCAGAGCGGCTCGGCCTGTCGAGCGGCGCGATTGGCAAATTGGTGGATGCCGGAACGGTGGCCCTGTCTGATAAGGACAACAAATGACCAGAAGAGCAGCAATCGTATCGCCCCTGCGGACCCCCGTCGGCAAATTCCTCGGCGGCTTGTCGAGCATGAATGCCGGCCAATTGGGCGCGGTGATCCTGAAAGCGCTGATCGAACGCAGCGGGATCGATCCCGAACGGGTCGACGATGTCGTGTTCAGCCAGGGCTACGGCAATGGCGAAGCGCCTGCGATCGGGCACTGGAGTTGGCTTGCCGCGGGCCTGCCAATCGAGGTCCCCGGCTTCCAGCTTGATCGGCGGTGCGGATCGGGCGTGCAGGCGGTGGCGACGGCGGCGATGATGATCGAGACCGGCATGGCGGATGTGGTTGTCGCGGGCGGTGTCGAAAGCATGTCGAATGTCGAACATTACACCACCGATTTGCGCGGCGGTGTGCGCATGGGCGACATGACGCTGCACGATCGGCTTTCGCGCGGCCGGTTGATGAGCCAGCCGATTGAACGCTTCGGCGTGATCACCGGCATGATCGAGACGGCGGAGAACCTCGCCAAGGATTACGGCATTACCCGCGAGGAAGCGGACGCCTTCGCGGTCCGCTCGCACCAGAACGCTGCCACCGCATGGGAGCAACGCAAGTTCGATGGCCATCTGGTTCCGGTCGAGGTGCCGCAACGGCGCGGCGATCCGGTGCTGTTCGACCATGACGAAGGCTACCGCGCCGATGCCTCGATGGAGACGCTTGGGGCTTTGCGCGCAATCGACGTCAAGCGCGATCCTGCTGCCATCGTGACCGCGGGCAACGCCAGCCAGCAAAACGATGCCGCGGCGGCATGCCTTGTGGTGGCGGAGGACAAGCTTGAGGAATTGGGTCTGAGCCCGTCGCTATGGTTCGGCGGATGGGCTGCGGCGGGCTGCGACCCGTCGCGCATGGGTATCGGCCCGGTTCCGGCGGTCGAACGCCTGTTCGCGCGGCGCGGATACAGCTGGGACGATATCGGCCTCGTCGAACTCAATGAAGCCTTCGCGCCGCAGGTGCTGGCCGTGCTCAAGGGTTGGGGCTGGAGCGCGGATGACAGCCGCCGCGATATCCTGAACGTCAACGGTTCGGGCATATCGCTGGGCCATCCCATCGGCGCGACCGGAGGACGCATCCTTGCGGACATGGCTGCCGAAATGCACCGGCGCGAGGTGCGCTATGGGCTTGAAACCATGTGCATCGGCGGTGGCCAGGGCATCGCGGCGGTGTTCGAGCGCGCAGCCTGATGGGCAAGTGGGACGCGTGGATCGGGCGCGAACAGCGCGCGAAGGATCGGCTGGACGAGGGGCTTGCAGGCCGCTGGCTCGCGACTTTCGATCTGGATCAGGGCGCGGCGATCCTGCCGCAGGGCATCCACTTTGCCCTGTGCACGCCCGATGCGCCCACCACGGCGCTGGGTGAAGACGGTCATCCCGCCCGCGACGACAGCGCCGACAGCTTCCTGCCCCCGTTCCCCATGCCACGCCGGATGTGGGCGTCGAGCGCAATCCGCTTCATCGCTTCCATCGCTCGCGGAGCCGTGATCGAGCGGATCAGCCGCGTCGCCTCGATCAGCCAGAAGGAAGGCGGTTCGGGCAAGCTCGCTTTTGTCGATGTGGAGCATGAAACCCACGCCAACGGTACGCTGTCGGTGCGCGAGACGCAGACGCTGGTCTATCGCGAGGCCGCCGCGCTCGACGCGCCGCTCAGCCCTCCGGATTTGAGCGACGCCCAGTTTGACCCGTCAGATTGGGAAGCACACCGCCCCATCACGCCCGATCCGCGTCTGCTGTTCCGTTATTCCGCGCTCACCTTCAACACGCACCGCATCCATTACGACGCGCCTTACGCCCGCGATGTCGAGCGGTATCGCGGACTGGTGGTGCACGGTCCGCTGACGGCCAGCCTGCTGTTGCAACTGGCTGCTCGAGAGCTGGGCGAGAACCGTCTGCGGCACTTCGAGTTTCGCGGGGTGTCTCCGGCCATAGCCGGAGAGCCGCTCCATCTGGTGATGCGCAAATCGGATGATGGCTTCGACATGGCGGCTTTTGCCGATGACGGGCGGCTGGTGACCAAGGCCCGCGCGGCGATCTAGCCGGTGTCCTTGGGCGGACGACCCCGTCTGGGCGCTCTCGTCTTTTCGACCTCGATACCACGCGCCGACAAAGCCTCACGCAGCAGCATCTCGATCTGCGCGTTGGCAGAGCGAAGTTCAGCCCCCGCCAACCGCTCGATCGCGGCATGTACTGCCGGATCGAGCCGCAGGGCGAAGGCCTTTTTCTGAGCGGGTGCAGCCATGGCTGCCTCCTTGGATATCGTATTACTGGTAAAGCGTGCCGGCGTTGACGACGGGCTGCGCCTCGCGATCGCCGCACAGCACCACCATCAGGTTCGACACCATGGCCGCCTTGCGTTCATCGTCGAGCTCGACCACGCCATCGCTCGAGAGCTTCTCGAGCGCATCCTCGACCATGCTGACCGCGCCGATCACCACCTTCTTGCGCGCGGCGATCACCGCGTCGGCCTGCTGGCGGCGCAGCATCGCACCGGCGATTTCGGGGGCATAGGCAAGGTGGGTGAGGCCGGCTTCGTCGACATCAATTCCGGCAACCGAAAGGCGCTCGTTCAATTCGACCTGAAGTTCGCTGTTCACAACATCGGCGCTGCCGCGAAGCGTGGTTTCATCCTCATCCGACATGTCGTCATAGGGGTGACGCGAACCCACTGTACGCAATCCCGCTTCGATCTGGATGTTCACGAATTCCTTGTAGTCATCGACATCGAACACCGCTTGCGCCGTATCGGCCACGCGCCAGACGACGTTGCAAGCGATTTCGATCGGGTTGCCGCGCAGGTCGTTGATCTTGACCTTCTCCGAATGGATGTTGTGCGCGCGCACGCTGACCTTCTTCTTGCCCATCCAGGGCCATACCCAATGCAGGCCGTCCTTGCGAACTGTGCCGCGATATTCGCCGAACAGGGTGATGACCGTGGCTTCGTTGGGCTGGATCATGAAAAAGCCGAGGGTCACGGCCAGAAACAGCAGCGAACCGCCAATCAGGCTGGGAATGATGACGTGTTCATACGGCATCGAAATGGCGAGGCTGGCGGGCACGAGCACCGTTGCGAGGAGAACGAGCAAGAGCACATAGCCGTTATAGGCGCTGGCGCGTGTCTCCTTGCTGGCAATGCGTCGGGTGGGGGTGTCTGACATGCTTGAACTCCTGTGCTTACGATATAATTATAATATCATATTTATATCGAAGAGGAGCGAATGTCAATTCTCCGCGCGATAATCCGGTATCGGTTGCAGCACGGCATAGCTTTCCGCGCTTGGCTCATGGTCCAGATCGGGAAAATCGATTTCGGGCGGGGCCACATGCGTATCAGGCAAGTGGTCAAGCAGATGGCGGACCAGCGTCAGTCGTCCCCTCTTCTGATCGTTGAAATCGACCAATGTCCATGGGGCATGACTGGTATGCGTCGCCTTGAGCATCGCCTCCCGTGCCTTTGTGTAGGCATCATATTTCTCACGCGCGGCAAGATCGATCGGCGAAAGCTTCCAGCGCTTGAGCGGGTCTTCCAACCGCTCTTTTAGCCGCTCCTCCTGATTGTCCTGATCGGTTGTCAGCCAGTATTTGAACAGCAGGATCCCGTCGTCGGTAAGCAGCTTTTCAAACACCGGAACCTGCTTCAGGAACGCCTCAACCTGCGCCTCTGTCGCATAACCCATAACCTTTTCGACGCCCGCGCGATTGTACCAACTGCGGTCGAACAGAACGATTTCTCCGGCATGGGGAAGGTGCGCGATATAGCGCTGGAAATACCACTGGGTGAGCTCCTCCTCACTGGGTTTGGACAGTGCGACGGTGCGGCACTGCCGCGGGTTGAGCTTGTCGCGCACCGCGCTGATCGCACCGCCCTTGCCTGCCGTATCGCGTCCCTCGAACAGCACGACGATCCGCGCACCAGTAGTCCGGGCCCAACGCGCCATCCCGACCAGCTCCTCGGTCATAGGCTCCAGCAGTTCGCGGTATTCCTTGCCCTTCAGCTTTTCCCCTTTGGCCATAGTGCCTTCCTACCCCTTTGCGCGTTTCGGTTGTTGCATCGGCGCGATGGTAGTATCATTTGAGACCTGATGGCTACTCTCGCAGATCAAGAGACCGATTTTTCCAGGCTACCGGCACTTCCGGCGGATGTGTTCACAGCACCGCTCGCGAAACCGCCGCATCTGGGCGATGACTGGCTTGAACCTGCCCAAACCGATTATTCTTCCGAAGATCACACGATTTGGGACGATCTGTTCACCCGCCAGATGGAGGTTCTGCCCGGACGCGCGGCGAGCGCGTTCATGGCGGGTCTGGAAAAGCTGGATTTGTCGCGTGGGGGCATCCCCGAATTCGGGCAGCTGTCCGAAGAACTCGGCAGGCTGACCGGGTGGAGCGTGGTGCCGGTGCCGATGCTGATACCCGATCATGTGTTCTTCTGGCATCTCGCCAACCGGCGCTTCCCGGCGGGCAATTTCATCCGTACGCGGGAAACCTTCGATTACATCCAGGAACCCGACGTGTTTCACGACGTGTTCGGCCACGTCCCCATGCTGACCGATCCCGTCTATGCCGATTACATGCAGGAATATGGCCGCGCCGGGTGGAAGGCGATGCGGTACAACCGGCTGAAGGCGCTGGGCTCGCTCTATTGGTATACGGTCGAATTCGGCCTGATCGAAGAGGAAGCGGGCATCCGCGCCTATGGCGCAGGCATCCTTTCAGGCCCGACCGAAGCCCGATTTGCCGTCGAAGCGCGAAGCCCCAATCGCATCATGCTGAATGTCGACCGGGTGATGCGCACCGATTACGTGATCAGCGACCTGCAACCGACCTATTTCGTGATCGAGAGTTTCGAAGATCTCTACCGCCAGACAGTCACACGCGATTTCGACAAGCTCTATCGCAGCCTCGCGCCCGGGTTCACCTATGCCAACAGCGCGGTGATCGATGTCGATTATGTGGTGCACCGCGGCACTCAGGAATATCACCTGCGCGGCGGAAGGGGCAGCGGCGCAAAGCCGGTCTGATATCCCTCTGCGGGATCGTAGCCGCCTACGCTTCTGCCTTGCGATTGAGAACCGCGTGATAGATCACCAGTGCGGCGGCCGGTGCGGCAATCGCCGCGCCCAAAGCCAGCAAGGACAGGCTCCCGAGGATCGTGCCGGAGTTGATCAGCAGCCCCGCGATCAGGCTGGCCAAAAGGCCTATTCCCATCTGACGCAGGATCGCGCCCGATTCCTCGGTGCGCGCGACGACTGAAGCCAGCCAACCTGCGCTAAGGCCAATAACGATCAGAAGAAGCAGCGCCATTTAATCAAGTCATTCCGGTACAAGAGTTTCACCCCCAGAACATCCGGGGCGCGGGTTTGGTTCCGACAGTCTGTAATCGCAGGCGGCTTCAGAAGAAATAGAACAGCGCGCAACCCATTGCGATGCGATAGACCACAAAGACCAGCATCGACGCCCGCTTCAGGAAGTTCATCAGGAACGCCATCGTCAGGAACGCGGCGACGAAGGTCATGGCGCCGGTGATGATTGCTTCCATCAGCAGTGCGCTATCGGCCTCCAGCAGGTCAGGGACGATCAGCACGCCCGCACCCGCGACCGCCGGGATTGAGAGAAGGAAGGAGAACCGCGCCGCTTCGAACCGGCCATAGCCCAAAAACCGGGCCGCGGTCATGGTGACACCCGAACGGCTTGTGCCCGGAACCAGCGCCAGCGCCTGCGCCAGACCGACGATCAACCCGTCGCGCCACGTCATCTGCTCGAAGGTCTTTTCCTCCTTGCCGAAGTGGTCAGCGAGGCCGAGCAGGATGCCGTAGACGATGAGGTTGGTTGCAACGAGATCGGTGAACCGGATCGACTCGAGCAGGTCGCCATCCTTGATCTCGATTCCGAACACGCTCGAAACGACGCCGTTGAGGAAACCCAGCTTGATCGCCAGCCCGAACAGGACGGCGGGAATCGTGCCCAGCACGATCCACAGGAACAACTTGCGCCATTCGCTCGCACCGGGACTGTTCGCACCGATTCCGACTGTCGCAAAGCCGCCGCGCGCAAGGCCCAGCACGTCCTTGAAGAAATAGGTGATGATCGCCAGCAACGATCCGACATGCACGGCAATGTCGATCATCGGCCCCTGATCGGCCGCGCCAGTAAAAACCGGCACCAGGATCAAGTGGCCGGAAGACGAGATCGGAAGGAATTCGGTGATTCCCTGAACGATCGCGATGATGAGCATCTGCAGAAAAGTCATGACCCGCGCCTCTCGTAGGAAGCGCGGGCCAAGTCAATCGGGATTAGCGGGAGGTTTAGCCCCCAGCCCCATTTACCAGATACGTACGCGCTTCTCCGGCGGGAGGTACATCGCGTGATCTTCGGTCACGCCGAAAGCCTCGTACCATTCGTCAAGGTTCCGTACGACGCCGTTGGTGCGGTATTCTTCCGGGCTGTGGCTGTCGGTGCGCAGGCGCTGGCGATAGTTGTCTTCGCGCTGCTGCGAACGCCACACCTGTGCCCAGGCGATGAAGAACCGCTGATCCCCGGTCAGCCCGTCGATCACCGGCACTTCCTTGCCCTCGGTCGCGATCTTGTAGGCACGATAGGCAAGGCTCAACCCGCCAAGGTCACCGATGTTCTCGCCAAGGGTGAACCGGCCGTTGACGCAGGTTTCGCCGTTGTCGAGCGGGCAGAACGCGTCGTACTGCGCCACCAAAGCGTCGCCGCGCGCGTCGAAATTGGCGCGGTCCTCGTCGGTCCACCAGTTCCGCAGCGCACCGGTTGCGTCATATTTCGAACCCTGATCGTCGAAGCCGTGGCCGATTTCATGGCCGATCACCCCGCCGATCGCGCCATAGTTCACCGCCGGATCATTGGTCAGCGCGAAGAACGGCTGCTGCAGGATCGCGGCAGGGAAGACGATTTCGTTCTTGGTGGGGTTGTAATAGGCGTTGACCGTCTGCGGCAGCATGAACCATTCGGTCCGGTCAATCGGCTGACCCAGCTTGGCGACATTGTCGCGCAGGCCCCAGGCATCAGCGGCAATCGCATTGGCCAGCGGATTGTCGGCCGTCACCTCAAGCCCTTCATAGGTTTCGAGGTTGTCGCGATAACCGATCTTGGGATCGAAGCTGGCTAGCTTTTCCAGCGCGCGTTCCTTCGTTTCGGCACCCATCCACTCGATCTCGTCGATCGACTGGGCAACCGCGACCCGCAGGTTCGCCACCAGTTCTTCCATCGCCGCCTTGTTTTCCGGCGGGAAGTAACGCTCGACATAGCTCTTGCCGATCAGTTCACCGAGGCCACCTTCGGTGTGGGCGATGGCACGCTTCCACCGGGCGCGTTGTTCAGGCGTGCCTTGCAGCAGCTTGCCATAGAGCGCGAAATTCGCCTCGTCGAAGCGCGAGGGCAGAACCGATGCGTGATCCGACAGGAATTCCTTGATCGACCATGCCTGAAGCGTCGCCAGCCGCGTGTCGTTCAGCAGCTTGAGCATGCCCGGCATGCCTTCGCCGATCTGGGCAAGCTGTTCTTCGGTCAGGCCCAGTTCCTTGGCGCGCTCATCGCTCGGCGGCAGGTTGCCGACAACGAAGATCGGCGAGGCGTCGAGCCCGATCTTGCCGAGCATGGCGGCCACGGGGAAGTCCCCAGCCATCGCTTCGAGTTCGGCCATGGTCATGGCGTTATAGGTAAGATCGCGGTTGCGCCGCGCAGTGCGGGCCCAGTCGATGTCGCGCGCAATGCGATCTTCCATCGCATAGACCGCTTCGGCAGCGGCCATCGGATCAGCATAGCCGGCCTCGCCCAGCAGCATCGCGACATATTCGCGGTAAGCCTGCTGGATCGCTTTGCCCTTTTCGCTCTCGTCGAGGTAGTAATCCCGGTCCGGCAGGCCCAGGCCACCGCTGCCGAGATAGGCGACATAGCGATCGGGCTGTTTTGCATCGACGTTGACGAAGCCGCCCAGCGGGCTCGAATATGCAGGATCCGCCCACAGCATTGCCAGATCTTCAAGCGAAGTCGCGGCAACGATCGCATTGAGATATGGCTGCGCCGGAGCAAGACCGGCGGCATCAATGGCTTCAACATCGAGATAGGCATTGTGCATGTCGACAATGCGCTTTTCGTCGCTGGTGAGCGTCGCCGGATCCTTTGCCACCAGCTCGTCCATCAGCGCCTTGACGTCGGTGGTCGACTTTTCGCGCAGCAGGTTGAACGCGCCGAACCGGCTGAATTCGGCCGGCAGCGGGTTGGCATCGAGCCACTTCTGGTTGACGTAAGCGAAGAAGTCGTCGCCCGGATCGACCGTGCTCGAAAGCAGCGCCGGATCGACGCCCCATGTGCCGAAGCTCATCGTCGGCGTGGCCGGTTCCGGCGCGGCTTCGGCATCGGCATGCGCTTCGAGCATTTCGATATCGGCGCCGGGAATTCCCAAATCCTGATGGGCGGCGGCCGCTCCAGCGAGAGCAAAGGCAGCGGTGCCTGCGAGAAGCAGAGTGGTCTTGCGGATCATATGTGCGGTCCCCGTTTGAAAGGCTTTGATTGCCATCGTGATGTAACGTCTATGCGAGCGCAAGGTTGCCGCTTGTCGCTCAAGTGACGCGGTTCGTCGAAAGGGGCGCTTCAGGCCGCTTCGGCGGCGAACTGGAGCGAGGCCAGTCGCGCATACAGACCGCCCGCCGCGCTCAATTGCGCATGGGTGCCCTGTTCGACCACTTCGCCATCTTCGAGCACGATGATCCGGTCCGCCGCACGCACCGTCGCAAGCCTGTGCGCGATCACCAGCGTGGTGCGATCCTTCATCAGCACTTCCAATGCCTGCTGCACCAGTTGTTCGCTTTCGGCGTCGAGCGCGCTCGTCGCTTCGTCCAGCAGCAGGATCGGCGCATCGCGCAGCAACGCACGGGCAATCGCCACGCGCTGTTGCTGGCCGCCTGACAATTGCGTGCCGCCTTCGCCCAGGTATGTGTCGAGCCCCTGCGGCAACGCCTTCAGGAAGGTTTCGGCATTGGCGGCGCGGGCCGCTTCCCAGATTTCCTCGTCGCTCGCATCCCATTTGCCATAGCGCAGATTGTCGCGGGCATTGGCGCTGAACAGCACCCCGTCCTGCGGCACCAGCGCCAGCCTGTCGCGGATGTCCGCCGGGTCCGCCTTGGTCAGCGGAACCCCGTCGAGCCGGATCGTGCCGACCTGCGGATCGTAAAACCGCTCGACCAGCTGGAAGATCGTCGATTTGCCCGCACCCGAGGGACCGACAATGGCGACGGTCTCGCCCGGCTGAATCTCCAGGCTGAAATCCTTGAGCGCTGGGGTTTCCGGACGCGCCGGATAACGGAAGGTGACATTGCGGAACGAGAGGCTACCGCGAGCAGGCACAGGCAGCGCCTCTGGTCGATCGGGCGCAGCGATAGCGGGCTTTGCCTCAAGCAATTCGGCCAGCCGGCTCGCCGCACCTGCCCCGCGCAGCAATTCGCCATAGACTTCGGTGAGCGCGCCGAACGCACCCGCCACGATCATCGCGCCGACAATGAAAGAAAGGATCGTGCCGCCGGTAATCTCGCCCGCAGCGACGCCCTCAGCCCCGCGCCACAGCAGCAGCACGATGGACCCGAAGATCGCGAGGATGATCACCGCCGTCATGATCGAACGCAGCACTATGCGGCGACGCGCGGTGTCAAACGTGCGCTCAACCGCGTCGCCGAAACGATCGGCCTCGCGCGCTTCCTGGCCAAAGCTCTGCACCACTTTCATCGCGCTCAGAACTTCGGTCACCATCGCGCCGACATCGGCGATACGATCCTGGCTGTCGCGCGAAATGGTCCTGATCTTGCGGCCGAAGAACACGATAGGCAGGATCACGCCGGGAATGCCGACCGCGAGCCATACCGTAAGGCCCGGCAGCAGCCAGAACAGGTAGATCGTCCCGCCGAGGCCGAGGAAGATGTTGCGCAGCGCCACCGAAACCGTGGTGCCGACCACCGTTTCGATGATCGCGGTGTCCGCCGTCATCCGGCTGGAAATCTCCTTGGGGCTGTTTTCCTCGTAGAACCCGGGCGAAAGCCGCATCAGATTTCGGTGCACCTTGCGACGAATATCGGCGACAACGCGTTCGCCGATCCAGCTGACGAAGTAAAACCGCGCAGCCGTGCCGAATGCGATCACCAGCACGATCCCGAACAGATAGCGGAACCAGCGTCCGATATCGCCTGCGCCTTCGACGCCTGCCGAACCGCCGCCGAAGCCCCGATCGACAATCAGTTGCATCGCCGCCGGAATGGCAAGAGTGCCTGCCGCCGTGATCGTCAGCGCGATCAGCGCGAGCATCACCTGTGTCGGATACTTCGCGGCCTCACGAAAAATCATCCGCAGCGGCGCGAGCGAGCGCGGCTTCTTCGATTCCGCGACAACATCTGCTCCCTCGCCTTCCGCCTGATCGAGCGGATCGAGGGTGCTTTCGTCTGCGCTTTCGCTGATTTGGGTGGATGCCCCGGACATAGTCGGCCCCATCTAGACACGCCGAACGCAAATTTCACGCGCAAAAAACACATGTTTGCCCAGCCCATCCGACCTCTCGGTAAAATTGTGCATTGCACAACGGCGCGCGAAGGGCCATCTAGGCGCCAATCCGCACGCCGCGTAGGGGGATCGCGCGTCGCACACTCGGATCCAGACAACGGACGGGCGCTTATGCTTTATCAGGCTTACGAACTGCAACGCAGCTGGATGAATTCGGTCAGCTCGGTTGCCTCGATCACATCGGAACTGCTGGCAAATCCAGCCAATCCGCTGAGTTATCTCGGAATCGGTCCGATCGCCGCCAACGCGCTCGACGTGTTTGCACACGCCACGGCCTACTATTCGAAGCCCGCTTTCGGCATCACCGAAGTGGATGTTGGCGGCAAAATCTATCCGGTGATCGAAGCGACTGTGATGAATCGCCCGTTCGGAGATCTCAAACGGTTCCGGCTGGATGGCGTCGATGATGACCGGCCCAAGCTGCTGATCGTCGCCCCGATGAGCGGCCATTTCGCCACCCTGCTGCGCGGCACCGTGCGGCGGATGCTGCAGAAATACGAAGTCTACATCACCGACTGGGCCGACGCGAAGACGGTTCCCTTGCACGAAGGCAACTTCGATCTCGACGATTACATCGACTATCTGATCGAGTTCCTCGAATACATCGAGCAGGTGAAACCCGGCCAGCGTCCGCACATGCTAGCGGTGTGCCAGCCTTCCGTTCCGGCCTTCGCCACCACTGCCCTGATGAACCAGCACAAATCGCCCGCGACCCCGCTGACGCTGACGATGATGGGCGGGCCGATTGACACCCGCGAAAGCCCGACCACGGTCAACAACCATGCGATGAACCGTCCGATCGAATGGTTCCGCCAGAGCGTTATCGCCACCGTGCCGATCAACTATCGCGGTGCCGGGCGGCGGGTCTATCCCGGCTTCATGCAGCTTTCGGCCTTCATGAGCATGAACCTGCAAAGCCACATGATGAGCCATTACGAGATGTTCAAACATCTGACTGCGGGCGACGAGGAAAGCGCGCAGGCGACCAAGGATTTCTACGACGAATATCGCGCGGTGTGCGACATGACGGCGGAATTCTACCTCCAGACCGTCGAGGAAGTGTTCCAGAAGCACTCGATCCCCAACGGCGAATTCCGTCACAAGGGCGAGATCGTCGACCTCACCCAGATCACCGACACCGCCTTGCTGGCGATCGAAGGCGAGCGTGACGACATTTCGGGGCTGGGCCAGACCAAGGCTGCGCTGAAGCTCGCAAGCAGCCTCTCCGAAGACAAGAAGCGGTACTACATGGCCGAAGGCGCCGGGCATTACGGCATCTTCAACGGCAGCAAGTGGCGCAACAACGTCGCACCGGTGGTCGAGGAATTCATCGCCGCTCACAATTGAGGGGGCTGAATTCCCCACCCCACTCGCGCCGCTTCGATTTTCCCTATTTCACGGCGCGATTCCCGGTGGTATTCGCCGGCCGGACGACTGGCTGGACGCGCCTATGCAGTTGCGGGTCGCAGGGTATTCCCGAACATGATCCTCGATCGCGTAAAGCCGCTCGATGCAATTCTGGCCGCGGCGAAGCGTAAGTCGCTCAAACGGACAATGGGCGGCTTGCAACTGATGCTGTTCGGCATCGGCTGCATCATTGGCACCGGCATCTTCGTTCTGACAGCGGCAGGCGCGCAAAAGGCGGGGCCGGGCCTTATGCTCGCCTTTGCCATTGCCGGAGCGATCTGCATCGTTGCCGCTCTGTGTTACGCCGAAATCGCGTCCACCATTCCGGTATCGGGGTCGGCCTATACCTACACCTATGCGACCATGGGCGAATTCCTGGCCTGGACGGTCGGCTGGGCGCTGGTGCTCGAATACGCGATCGCTGCAAGCGCGGTTTCGGTCGGTTGGTCGGGCTATTTCGTCGGCACGATCCTCAACGAAACGCTCGGGATAACGCTTCCGGCATGGCTTTCCGGTGGCCCGTTGGCGCTGGGCGGGGTCGAAGGCGGGTTGATCAACCTGCCCGCGCTGGTGATCGCGCTGCTGGTGACAGGGCTGCTGATGATCGGCACCAGCGAAAGCGCCAAGGTCAACGCGGTGCTCGTTGCAATCAAGGTGTCGGCGTTGACGATCTTCATCGCGCTTACCCTGCCTCAAGTCGATCCGGACAAGTTCAATCCCTTCCTTCCGGCGGGCGTGTTCGGCGGCTGGGGCAGCGGGCTGGGCGCAGTCGGCGCGGCGGCGACGATCTTCTTCGCCTATGTCGGGTTCGACGCGGTTTCGACCGCGGCGGAGGAAACCAAGGATCCGCAGCGCAATGTGCCGATCGGCCTCGTCGGATCGCTGCTGTTCTGCACCGTGTTCTACATCGCGGTTGCAGCCGGCGCGATCGGCACCATCGGCGGCCAGCCGATCATGGGCCCGGACGGCATTCCTTTCCCTGCGGGCTCTGAAGAACTGGCGCGGCAATGCGCGCTGCCTGCCTATTCCTCGGCTCTGGTGTGCTCGGACGAGGCGCTGGCACATGTCCTGAGGCAGATCGGCTGGTCGGGCGTGGGCAATGCGCTGGGCTACGCCGCATTCCTTGCGCTGCCTTCGGTGATCCTTGTGCTGCTGTTTGCGCAGACGCGCATTTTCTTCGTGATGAGCCGCGACGGGCTGTTGCCCGAGGTTTTGAGCAAGGTGCACCCCAAATGGCATACGCCGCATGTCGTCACCATGATCACCGGCGCAGCGGTGGCTGTGGCGGCGGCATTCCTGCCGGTCGGACAGCTTGCCGATATCGCGAATGCCGGCACACTGTACGCTTTCGCACTGGTCGCAATCGCGGTGCTGGTGCTGCGCAAGCAACGCCCCGATGTGCATCGGCCGTTCCGTGTCCAAGGGGTGTGGGTGATCGCGCCCGCCGCCGTTGCAGGCTGCATCTTCCTGTTCCTCAACCTGCCGCTCGATGCGATGATTGTGCTGCCTGTATGGAGCGCCATCGGCATCGCGATCTACCTCGCCTATGGCCGCAGCCGCAGCCATCTGGGCAAGGGTGTCGTCGAAGTGGTGGACGATGTCGAAGGTGACGAAGCGCTGGTGCCGATCGATCCGCCCAAGGGCTGATCAACAGGAGGGCATCAGCCAGATACAGCGGGCTGCTGCTGTGTCAGGCAGTGCACACCTCCGCCATCCCAGTTTGCCGCCAGCGGATTGATCTGGACGATCTCACGATCCGGGAACAGCTGTTTCAGGATCGCGGCGGATTGCTCGTCGCTCTCGCTCAGATGATCGGGCAGGCCGTCGCCGCCGTACCTTGCCGACACCACCACGCCGTTGGTGACGAGAAAGTTGAGGTAACTGACCGCTGGCACATCGATCACTTCATCACCGATCTTGAAATCGCGAAAGACGGAACGTGCATCGAAACCGGTCGGGGCCGCCATGAAGTCCCTTTGGGTGAGCTTGCGGCGGCGCAGGAACGGGCCGACATCGGGCACCGGCATCGGGATGACCTTGAAGGGCTTACCATCAGGATCGCGCGCTTCTTCTAGCTGGCGCCGGTTCTCGGTGAGGATTTCGTGATCCAGCCGCATCAGAGGATCGCGATCACGTTCGGCCTCGCTGACCTCGCCGACAAGGATCGTGTCTTCGCTCACGAAGCGCACATATTCATCGACATGCCCGTTCGCGCCCCAGCCGAAGAAATTGGCGACCTTGGGCCCGGCAAACACCCGATCCGTGATCGGTGCACGATCAAGCCAGATAACTTGCTCCTTGCCGTACATCCGCTTGAGCTCGCTTTCGATCTCGGCCAGCGACTTGCCCGGATTGCGGTGCAACGCGGCATCGCGATAGGTGACGAGCGAGCGCGAATTGACCTCCAGCCCGCCTCCCTCGGCGACAACATCGGATTCGATCAGCCTGTATGCACGCGCGGCTGCGATCTGCCGGGGGGCCTTCCCGCGTCCCATCTGGCCGGGGCTGCTCCAGGGCCAGGGGAAGCCGTAATTGCCCCATTTGAAGGCGGCGATCTGCAACCGCTCGCCATTGGAAACAAACAGCGGCCCGGTGTCGCGCACCCACAGATCGACTGTTTCCTGCATGTTGAAGCTGACCCTGCCGGGATCGATGTTCCGTTCGGCCATCAGCTCGCCGATGCGGCGACTGCTGTCTGCATCTTCGACGTTGACGATGACGGGGATGTAGGGCGTGAGCGCCGCGAGCATGTCCAGCCGCAGACGGACGTGGCCTTCATCATCGAACAGGCCATTGTTCCAGCCGATCCAGACGGCTTCGTGGGCGTGCCATTCGGGCGGGAATGTATGGCCTTCTGAGCTGGCAAAACTCCCGGCCCGGGCGATCGTAGTGCCCGAAACCAGCGAAGCGGCGGTCGCACTTGCGAGGAAATCACGTCGGTCCATTTTGTGTTCCCCTTTGGGTTTTGCCGAAAAACAATCGCTTCAAGATCCGCTGCGCAAGCCACAGGAGCGCAACCGCGATCAGCAGCAGCACCGCCGCTATTCCGGCGGCGGCCATCGGGTATTCATAGGCAAGCCACAGCAGACCGACGGTGGCGATATCCTCGGCGCTCGAGGCCGCGATATTGCTGACCGGCTCGGGAGAGGTGTTGACGACAGCCCTCGCCGACGCCTTGCCGCCATGCGCGAGGAAGCTCGCGCCGCCACCCAGCAGGAATGCGACCACCTGCGTCGCGGGGTCGGAAGGGTCAACGATCGCTAACGCCAGCAGCGCGCCGCCCACGGGCCGCACGAAGGTGTGAACCGCGTCCCATGCACTGTCGAGCCAGATGACCTTGTCGGCGAAGAATTCAGCCAGCGCGCCGATCAACGCGATGCCCATCACCCAGGGGTTCGCCAGCACGGCGAGACTGGCGAGATGTTCAGGCACCGGCAGCGCCTCCAGCCGCATAGCAAGCCCGGTGGCAAAAATGCAAAGATAAAGCCGCCAGCCCGCTAGGAGGCTGACGCTGCCTGCGATCCCGATGATTTCCATGATGCCCATGCGCTGCCTCTCCCGATAGAGAAGGATGCGCGCCTGTCCGCACCAGCGCAAGGTGTCAGTTTGTCAGGTCAAGATCAGGATCTGGCTCGTCGCCATCCTCAAGCTGGATGCCAAAGCTGTTCAGCATCATCGAAACCTGTGTGTACTGTCCGACGGTAAAGACCAGATCCATCCGGCCCTTGTCGCCCAGATCTGCAAGCGCATCCCAACTCGCCTGGCTTACGAACTGATCGGCATGTAGCTCGTCTGCAGCGCGCAGCATGGCGGCTTCCAGTGGGCTCCAGCCTTCGGCATCGGGACCGGTCTTGATCCGGACGATATCCTCATTGGAAAGGCCACAGAGTTTTCCGATCCGCCTGTGCTGGGCAAATTCGTAGCCCGATCCGCAATTCCAGCCCGTGCGCAGGATCACCATCTCCCGCTCGCGCGCGGGCAGGGCATTGCGACGCGACAGGATGTAATCGCCCCACCCCAGAAAGGCGCGCAGGGCCTTGGGCGCATGGACCAGCGTGCGGAAGATGTTGAGCACCTTGCCGCCGCCGACCAGATTGTCCGGTTTGGTGAAAGGCGCGAGCGCCTCCGCCTGCGTCTCGTCGAGCCGGTCGAGGTCAACCGGCTCGATCCGAGGACGCTTGAGGCGCATCAAAACACCTCGAACAGGCCCGCTGCGCCCATACCGCCCCCGACGCACATGGTGACGACGACGTATTTCGCACCGCGGCGCTTGCCTTCGATCAGCGCGTGGCCGGTGCAGCGTGCGCCGGTCATGCCATAGGGGTGGCCGATCGAGATCGAGCCGCCATTGACGTTGAGGATTTCGTTGTCGATGCCCAGCTTGTCACGGCAATACAGCACCTGCACCGCGAAGGCTTCGTTCAGCTCCCACAGGCCGATGTCGTCCATCTTGAGCCCGGTCTGCTTGAGCAGCTTGGGGATGGCGAAGACCGGGCCGATGCCCATTTCGTCAGGCTCGGTACCGGCAACGGCCATGCCGACATAGCGGCCCAGCGGCTGAAGGCCTTTCTGCTCGGCAATTTTGGCTTCCATCAGCACGCTGGCCGACGAACCGTCCGAAAGCTGCGAGGCGTTGCCCGCCGTGATGCACATACCCGGACCCATCACCGGTTGAAGCGCCTGCAAGCCTTCGAGCGTGGTCGAAGGACGGTTGCCTTCGTCCTTGGTGATGGTGGTTTCGACTTCGGAAACTTCGCCGGTTTCCTTGTCCTTGACCATCATCGTGGTGGTGACAGGCACGATTTCGTCGTCGAACTTGCCCGCTGCCTGAGCCGCGGCGGTGCGCATCTGCGACTGGTAAGCGTATTCGTCCTGCGCTTCGCGGCTGACGTTGTAGCGCTTGGCCACGGTTTCAGCCGTGCCGAGCATCGGCATGTACACGTCCTTGTGCATCGCGATCAGCGAGCGGTCGGGCGCGACGCGCATTTCCGGGGTCTGGACGAGGCTGATCGAATCCTGGCCGCCGCCGACTACGATATCCATGTTGTCGACGATGATCTGCTTGGCAGCGGTGGCAATTGCCATCAGGCCGGACGAGCACTGGCGATCGATGGTCTGTGCAGCCACGCTGACCGGCGCACCGCCGCGCAGTGCGACCTGACGTGCGATATTGCCCGACTGCGTGCCCTGCGTCAGAACGGCGCCCCACACCACGTCGTCGATTTCAGCCGGGTCGATCCCGGCGCGCTCGACAGCGGGCTTGAACGAATATGAACCAAGCGTCGCGCCCGGCGTGGCGTTGAAGCCGCCCTTGTAAGCCCGGCCGATCGGGGTACGGGCGGTGGAAACGATGACTGCGTCACGTGACATGGGGGTATCCTTTTCCAATAATCCTCAACCGTCATCCCAGCGGAAGCTGGGATCTCAGGCGGCAAGGTATGTGTGTTGTGGCTTTAGACCCCAGCTTCCGCTGGGGTGACGAAAGTCAAATCAGACGAAAAACTGCGTGATCCACTCACACATCAGCGCGGGCTTGTCCTCGCCTTCGATCTCGATCGTGATCTCGGCGGTCTGCTGCCACTGGCCGGGGCGCTTTTCGATCATTTCGACCAGCTTCCAGTGGCCGCGAATGCGCTTGCCCACGCGAACCGGCGCGATGAAACGGGTTTTGTTGCCGCCATAGTTCACGCCCATCTTCACATTGTCGATCTTGGGCATATCGCTGTTCGCGGACAGATAGGGGATCATCGACAGGGTCATGAAGCCATGCACGATGGTGCCGCCGAACGGGGTCAGCTTGGCCTTTTCCTGATCGATGTGAATGAACTGATGGTCACCGGTCGCATCTGCGAACATGTTGACCTTGTCCTGAGTCATTTCGACCCATTCACTGGTGCCGATATTCTCGCCGACTTTGGCGGCCAATTCCTGCGGGCTCATGGGGCTCTCCTGTCCTTGTGCGCCCTCCATTTCCCGGTGGGAGAACGCTTCGTTGCGGGCGCTTCATGGCCCAAGCGGACGGGGAGTGCAATGCGCCAGACTATGCCGTTACGGCACCGCGGCCCGGCGCTTCGTCCGCTTCGGCGCGCGCACGCTCGCGGCGGCGCTTTTCGCTCGGAGAAAGCCGCCTTTCCTCATCCAGCGCGGCTTTGGCCGAATCGAGCCGCCGGACATAGGTATCGAGCCCGATCTGAAGCCCGACGATCATCAGGAAAGCGGGCTGATAGGCGATGCCCTGGAATAGCGCGCCGACGAAATAGATCAGGCTCGCCATCTGCAACGCGCTCGCCATGGGCGCGATCCAGCTTTCGGTCTCTTCAGTGACACCGCGCCATCGGCGATAGATCTTCTCCATCTGCCAGACACCAAGCAGGTGGATTGAAAGCCAGATGATGAGGCCCGGATAGCCCTGTTCTCCCAGCACCTCGAACACCGAGGAATGGAAGGCGCGGGCTTCGTCGGTCACTTCCTGATACTGGATGGTGACGGTGTTGTCGGTCTCTTCCTTGACCGGCATGACATAGGTGAAGCTGTTGGCGCGGTAGGAATCGAATCCCCCGCCCAGCGGATTGCGATTGGCGTAGTCGATCGTCCATTCCCACACCGCCACACGGGTGGAGGCGCTCTGGTCCCCGCCCGGCTCGGCGATGGTTGCCATCCGGTCATAATAGCTTTGCGGCAGGAACGGCAGCGCGATCACCACCATGGCACCCGCCGCTGCAACGAAGATCAGCCGCTTTTCGGTAAAGCGCAGCAACAGCACCCCCAGCGCGGCAATGCACAGCAGGCCGGTGCGCGCTTCGGTGCCGATCGGGATCAGCAGGCTGGCAAAGATCAAGGCGATACCAAAGACGCTCACCGTCCAGTGCGGCCGGAAGATCGTGCCATGCTTCATGAACCACACGATCATCGGGATCAGGCCGATAGCGATGGTGGCCAGAGTGGAGCTTTCGTAGATGCCGCTGTTGTCGTTCACGAAGAACTTGAGGCTGCCATAGCCGCCTCCTCCCAGCACCGTCTTGAGACCGGTGGAAACGACGATGGTAGCTACCGAAAGGATCACGGTCAGGCCCAGCGCTTCGATCCGGGCGCGGGTGGTTATGGTCAGCGGCAGGAAGATCGCGAACAGCAGGGCCTTCCACACCCAGTCCCACTTCGTCCCCGCCGGTTCGGGAAAGGCCGATCCTTGCAAAGTGTACCAGCACCACCCCATGAAAATCAGGAGCAGGAACTGCCGCAGCGAGAACCGTGCGCCTTCCTTGCGATCGAGCAGCAACCATCCGCCGAATGCGGCGCCAAACGCGATGAGGGACACCGGCAGGCTGGTGATCAGCGAATACCCGATCCGCTGAGGCGCGAGAATGTCGATGTAGACATACAGCAGCACCCACAGGAAAGGGCGACGCAGACCCAGCAGCAGGACGAAAGCGATGAAGGACAGGAAAACGAGGTCAAGCATCAGGTGATCTCATCCTGATCCTGCGGACCATCCGCCGAATTATCATGGCCTTGCGATTGCCCTCGACGGGACGCATTTCGCCCAGCGACGCTTGCAGCATCACGCCGTGCGCGCAGCGCATCGACAAAGCTCTGGATGTGCGGATCGACGTCCAGTTCTTCGCGCATCACCAGCCGCAACAGCGCGATGGCGAGCAGCCCGTGGCCCAGCGCGAGAGAGAAATAGTCGATCATGTCACATGCGCCATTACCCCAATGCGGTTGACGGCCCGTTAAGCACAATCGGGTTATTGCGCATCGCATGACCCGCGTTCTTCACGTCCTCGATCATTCGCTGCCGCTCCATAGCGGATACACCTTCCGAACCCGCGCCATCCTGAAAGCGCAGGAAGCACTGGGGCTGGAGGTGCGCGGCATCACCTCGCAACGGCACAATCTCGAAGCCGAATGGGAATGCGATGTCGAAGAAATCGACGGCCTGACCTTCCATCGCACCGCGGGGACACCCGAAGGCCCCATGCTGGTCAGCGAATTCAAGGAAATGGCGGCGCTGTCCGCGTCAATTCAGGCCTTGGCGAAGGAGTGGCGGCCCGACATCATTCATGCCCACTCGCCCGCGCTCAATGGCGGCGGCGCCCTGCGCGCGGCACGAAGCCTCGGAATTCCGCTGGTCTATGAAATTCGCGCTTTCTGGGAAGACGCCGCGGTCGGGAACCGGACGGGGACCGAAGGATCGGCCAAGTATCGCCTGACCCGCGCACTCGAAACACGGATCGCCAACAGCGCCGATGCCGTCTTCACGATCTGCGAAGGTCTGCGCGACGATCTTGTCTCGCGCGGGATACCAGGGGGCAAGATCGGCGTGATGCCCAATGGCGTCGACCTGACCCTGTTCGGTGAACCGGTTGCTCGCGATGCGGCGCTTGGCGATGCCTTGGGCCTTGAACCGGGAGCGCCGGTCATCGGCTACATCGGCAGTTTCTACGATTACGAAGGCATCGACGATCTGATCGCGGCGATGCCAATCCTGCGCAAGACCCACCCCGAAGCGCGGCTGCTCATTGTCGGGGCCGGGCCGATGGATGCAAGCTGGTGCGCAGCGGCCGCCAGCCTTCCCGAACCCGATGCCGTAATCTTTACCGGGCGGGTGCCGCATCATGAAGTCGAACGCTATTATTCGCTAGTAGATATACTGGCATACCCGCGAAAGGCTTCGCGCCTGACCGATCTGGTGACGCCGTTGAAACCGCTGGAGGCGATGGCGCAGCGGCGGCTTGTGGCGGCATCGAATGTGGGCGGTCATCGTGAACTGATAACCCACTCAGAAACAGGCTTTTTGTTTGATCCGGAGGATCCCGCCGCCTGCGCCGCCACGCTTGCCGAAATGCTTGACGCAAGCGATCAATGGGAAGCGATCCGCAACCGCGGGGTCGAACATGTCCGCCATCGCCACGACTGGCACAATAACGCGCGGCGTTATCTCGACGTTTACCATCTCTTGCTAGCCAAGGTTAATCGCGGGAGCGCCTTTGAGGCGAAATCGCGGAAACAGGGATTACGGGCATAGGGGTCGCACAAGAAGTCCCTTCGTCCGGCAGCAGGCAAAGGGTAAAATGCGGCTTCGACAGAACCTTGAGAAAGAGCCCGAACGGCGCGTGCGGTCGCGCAGCAAGGGTGCTGCGAGTTCGATCCGGAATCACAAGATCTTTGTCCCCATGCTCACAGCTTGGGGGGCGACGCTGCTGGGACTTTGCGTGCTCGTCCTGCCTGATGTGCTGATTGCGCGCATGGCGGTTCTGGCTGGGCTCGTCTCGCTGGGGATGCTGGCCAAATTCATCTTTGCCGCCGTCGGGGCGGTGCTGGGCGGCGGACTTGCCTTTGTTCTGGCCGCTGCCTTGCGGGATGGCGCACGCGCGCAGATCGAATCTGCGCCCGTCGTCTCCGCAGTCAAGAGCCGGCGCATCCATCCGATCAATCCGGCAACCGATCTCGGCACCGAAAGCCTGGATGCTCCGATCGAGGAAATGCCCTACACGCTGGAAGGCGAGGAAGAGGAGCCCGAAGCGGAGCCGGTTCAACCCGCCGCCAAGCGCCAGCCCACGCTGGGCGAACTTTCCGCACGCGGTTACGAGATCGAGGAGCCGCGCGACCTATCTGAGGCCGATGGCCCTGAGCCCAGCTTCACCCGCAGTCATTTCAAGAGTGCGTTGATCGAATCCTGCGAAGGCGTAAGTTGCGAGGCCGCGCCTCTCGATACGCCCGATCCTGCGCCCGAAAAGGTCCAGCCGGTGAGCATCAAATCCGTCACACCCGGAGTGAACGCGCCTCAACCGCTCGGCCGTCCCGGCTCGAATGGTGCATGGAGCCTCACCCAGTTCACGCCGCCTTCGAGCAAGGCCAAGCCGGCCGCGCCCGAAAGGCCGCGCGAGCTTGATCTGGCCGAATTTGCCGAGCTTCCCGGCCGCAACGCGGTCTGGGTCGAAGAGACGGCTGCTGCCCCCAAGCCGCGCGCTGTGCCTGCCAGCGCGCTTGAAAAGCTGCGCCAGACACCGCCGGAAGAACTCAGCCTCGTCGAAATGGTCGAGCGTTTTGCCGGTGCCTTGCACGAACACCAGCAGAAAGAGCAATCGCGCCTGCCACGCAGCGGCCCGGCCCGCGATGCCGCTCTCGCTGAAGCGTTGAAGGCGCTTACGCTGTTTACCGAGCGCGGTTTCGATCATCGCGGAGAAAACAGCGAGGCAAGCGATCTGAGCCAGACCGAGCGCGAACTGCGCGCCGCCCTTGTCAAGTTGCAAACGCTGCGCGGTGCCGCCTGAATTTCGGGCGGATGTTGCCTGTTTCGCAATTCCGGAAGGGCTGAATCGCTCGTCAAGCAATCAAAATAAAGCCCAGCTACTGCATGGCGAAACAATAATTCGTTCTTCGCGGTTGCAATATGCCTGATCCGTCTGCAATAGGGGTCGCGAACAGATGCGCGGCCCTGCTCCATGCCGGGTGCGCTCGACATTTGCGCCTTTGCGAGGTGAGCCCAATGGCCGCTTCACCCCGCATCGGCATCTGACAGGACGGAACTTTGCCATGGGATATCCCAATTCCCAGGGTCTTTACGACCCCGCCAACGAACATGACGCCTGCGGTGTGGGCATGGTCGCGCACATCAAGGGCGTGCGCAGCCATTCGATCATCGAGCAATCGCTGGAGATTCTCGAAAAGCTCGACCATCGCGGTGCCGTTGGCGCCGATCCCCTGCTGGGCGATGGCGCGGGCCTGTTGATGCAGATTCCCGACGCGCTGATCCGGCGCTGGGCGGACGAAAACGGCCACGATCTTCCGCAGCCGGGCGAATATGCCGTCGCCATGTGCTTCATGCCGCAGGACGACGAAGCCCGCGATTTTGTGGCGGAGCAGTTCGAGAAGTTCACCGCCAAGGAAGGCCAGCGTTTCATCGGCTGGCGCAACGTGCCGACCACGCTTGACGGCCTCGGCGATGCGGTGATCGCCTCCATGCCGGTGATCCAGATGGGCATCGTTGCCCGCGGGCCGAACTGCGCCGATCAGGACGCGTTTGAACGCAAGCTGCTGGCGATCCGCAAGCAGTCGCTCAACCCGCTGGCCAAGCTGGCGGAAAAGCACGGCCTGCCGAGCCTGACCGACACTTACATGCCCAGCGTTTCCAGCCGCACCATCGTCTACAAGGGGCTACTGCTGGCAACGCAGGTCAAGAGTTTCTACGACGACCTGCGCGATCCCGAATGCGTTTCCGCCTTCGGCCTTGTGCACCAGCGGTTTTCCACCAACACCTTCCCCAGCTGGCGGCTGGCCCACCCGTTCCGCTTCATCGCCCACAATGGCGAAATCAACACGGTGCGCGGCAATGTGAACTGGATGAACGCGCGCCGCCGCACGATGGAAAGCGACCTGCTCGGCCCCGATCTCGACAAGATGTGGCCGATCATCCCGCACGGCCAATCGGACACGGCCTGCCTCGACAACGCGCTCGAACTGCTGCTGGCGGGCGGATACAGCCTTGCGCACGCGATGATGATGCTGATCCCCGAAGCGTGGGAAAGCAATGATCTGATGGATCCCAAGCGGCGCGCATTCTACGAATATCACGCCGCGCTGATGGAGCCGTGGGACGGCCCGGCGGCGGTGTGCTTCACCGACGGCCGCCAGATCGGCGCGACGCTTGACCGCAACGGCCTGCGTCCCGCGCGTTTCTGCGTGACCAAGGACGACATCGTCTGCCTCGCTTCGGAAAGCGGCGTTCTGCCCTTTGCCGAGGAAGACATCGTGCGCAAATGGCGTCTCCAGCCGGGCAAGATGCTGCTGATCGACCTTGAGGAAGGCCGGATCATCGAGGATGAGGAACTGAAGGCCGAACTCGCCAATTCCGAGCCCTTCGACAAGTGGCTCGAACAGGCGCAGTACAAGCTTTCCGACATCAGCGAGATCGAGCCGGAACTGTCCCACGTTCCCGAACACTCGACGACGCTGCTGCAACGCCAGCAGGCTTTCGGATACACTCAGGAAGACATCAGCCGCTTCCTTGAACCGATGGCGACCAATGGCGACGATCCGGTCGGCTCGATGGGCACCGACACGCCGATTGCCGTGCTGTCGAACCGCGCGCGGCTGCTTTACGATTACTTCAAGCAGAACTTCGCACAGGTCACCAACCCGCCGATCGATCCGATCCGCGAAGAATTGGTGATGAGCCTGCTGTCGATGATCGGCCCGCGCCCCAATCTGCTGGGTCACGAGGCCGGGACGCACAAGCGACTCGAAGTCGAACAGCCGATCCTCACCAACGAGGATCTGGCGAAGATCCGCTCGGTCGAGGCAGGGCTCGACGGTGCGTTCCGTTGCTCCACCATCGACATCACCTGGGATGCCAGTGCGGGCGTCGAAGGGATCGAACTGGCGCTGAAAGAGATGTGCTGGGCCGCGACCGAGGCTGTGCTGCAGGACCAGAACATCCTCGTCCTGTCAGACCGCGCCCAGAGCGAAGACCGCGTGCCCATGCCCGCATTGCTGGCGACGGCTGCGGTGCACCACCATCTGGTGCGGCAGGGCCTGCGGATGCAGACCGGGCTGGTCGTGGAAACCGGCGAAGCGCGCGAGGTGCACCATTTCTGCGTGCTTGCGGGTTACGGCGCGGAGGCGATCAACCCCTATGTCGCGTTCGAGACGCTGGAGGACATCCGCGTCCGCAAGCATTCGGATCTGACCGCCGAAGCCGTCCAGAAGAACTACATCAAGGCGATCGGCAAGGGCATCCGCAAGGTCATGTCCAAGATGGGGATTTCGACCTACCAGTCCTATTGCGGCGCGCAGATTTTCGACGCGGTCGGCCTTTCAACCGAATTCGTCGAGAAGTATTTCACCGGCACGGCGACCACCATCGAAGGCGTCGGACTGGAACAGGTGGCAGAGGAAAGCGTGCGCCGTCACGCGCAAGCCTATGGCGACAATCCGCTGTACAAGGGCATGCTCGATGTCGGCGGCATCTACCAATATCGCCTGCGCGGCGAGGAACACGCCTGGACCCCGCAGAACGTCGCGCAATTGCAGCACGCGGTGCGCGGCAACAATCATGCGAATTACGAAGAATTCGCCAAATCGGTTAACGAGCAGTCCGAGCGCCTGCTGACGATCCGCGGGTTGATGGAGCTGAAGAAAGCTGAAACGCCGATCCCGTTGGAGGAAGTCGAACCCGCAAGCGAGATCGTAAAGCGCTTTTCCACCGGGGCGATGAGCTTTGGTTCGATCAGCCACGAAGCGCATTCGACGCTGGCCGTGGCGATGAACCGCATCGGCGGGCGTTCGAACACCGGAGAAGGCGGAGAAGAACCATTCCGGTTCAAGCCGCTCGACAATGGCGATTCGATGCGGTCGAAGATCAAGCAGGTCGCAAGCGGCCGGTTTGGCGTCACCACCGAATATCTCGTCAATTCCGACGACATCCAGATCAAGATGGCGCAGGGCGCGAAGCCCGGCGAAGGCGGTCAGTTGCCCGGTCACAAGGTCGACAAGCGCATCGGCGCAGTGCGCCATTCGACCCCGGGTGTCGGCCTGATTTCGCCGCCGCCGCACCACGACATCTATTCGATCGAAGACCTCGCGCAGCTGATCCACGATCTCAAGAATGTGAACACCGGGGCGCGCATCTCGGTGAAGCTGGTGTCCGAAGTGGGCGTCGGCACCGTCGCGGCGGGCGTTTCAAAGGCGCGCGCAGATCACGTCACCATTTCCGGCTATGACGGCGGCACGGGCGCGTCGCCACTGACTTCGCTGACCCATGCGGGCTCTCCATGGGAAATCGGGCTTGCCGAGACCCAGCAAACGCTGCTGCTCAACGATCTGCGCAGCCGGATCGCGGTGCAGGTCGACGGTGGCCTTCGCACAGGGCGTGACGTTGCCATCGGCGCGCTGCTGGGTGCGGATGAATTCGGCTTTGCCACCGCGCCGCTGATCGCTGCCGGCTGCATCATGATGCGCAAGTGCCATCTCAACACCTGCCCCGTGGGTGTCGCCACGCAGGACCCGGTGCTGCGCGCGCGCTTCACCGGCCAGCCCGAACATGTCGTCAACTACATGTTCTTCGTGGCCGAGGAACTGCGCCAGATCATGGCCGAAATGGGCTTCCGCAAGGTCGAGGAAATGGTGGGCCGGGTCGATCGGCTCGACATGACCCGCATGCATCGCCACTGGAAGGCTCGCGGCATCGACCTTTCGCGCCTGCTGCACATGCCCAAGCTGCGCGACGGTGCTCCGCTGCGCAACACTCAGGTGCAGGATCACGGGCTCGAAGCGGCGATGGACAATGCGCTTATCGCCGACGCGCGCGAAGCGATCACAGCAAAGACCCCGGTCGAGCTCAACTATGATATCCGCAACGTCAATCGCACCGTGGGCGCGATGCTTTCGGGCGAAATCGCCAAGGCGCATGGCCACGAAGGGCTTCCGGCGGACACGATCCGGGTGAACCTTGCCGGCGTTGCCGGGCAGAGCTTTGGCGCTTGGCTGGCACATGGGGTGACGCTCGATCTGGTCGGCGATGCCAATGACTATGTCGGCAAGGGGCTGTCCGGCGGCCGCATCATCGTTCGTCCGCCGGAAGGGGTGGCGCGCGCTTCGGATGCCAATATCATCGTCGGCAACACGGTGCTGTATGGCGCCATCGCGGGTGAAGCCTATTTCTGCGGGGTTGCCGGGGAACGCTTTGCCGTGCGCAACTCCGGCGCGATTGCCGTGGTCGAAGGCGCTGGCGATCACGCCTGCGAATACATGACCGGCGGCGTCGTGGCTGTACTGGGCAAGACCGGGCGCAACTTTGCCGCAGGGATGAGCGGCGGGGTCGCCTATGTCTATGATCCCGATGGCGAATTCACCAATCTCGTCAATCACGCCCAGGTCGATCTGGTGCCGGTTTCCGCCGAGATTGACGCGGAGGAAGGCGCAGGCCGCCCGCAGCAACGCACCCGCTCGGTCAATGACATGGGCATGGGTGACATGCTGCGCCACGATGCCGAGCGACTGCGCATCCTTGTCGAACGGCACCAACTGCACACCGGCAGCGCCGTGGCTGGCGCAATGCTGGCGGATTGGGACGCGACCCTTGGCAAATTCGTCAAGGTGATGCCGCGCGATTACAAGCGGGCGCTCGAAGCGCTTGAGGCGGAACGCCTCGAAGCCGCCAGCGTGGCCGCGGAATAAGACTTCAGGAACGAGACGAACGACATGGGCAAGGACACCGGATTTCTCGAGCTGGATCGGCGCGAACGCGACTATCTCGATCCGAAGGAACGGCTGAACAATTACCGGGAATTCGTCATCCAGCCGGATGACACGACGCTTTCGTCGCAGGCTTCGCGCTGCATGGATTGCGGCATTCCCTACTGCCACAACGGCTGCCCGGTGAACAATCTGATCCCTGACTGGAACCATCTGGTTTACGAGCAGGACTGGAAGAACGCGCTCGACCTGCTGCACAGCACGAACAACTTCCCCGAATTCACGGGCCGCATCTGCCCCGCCCCGTGCGAGGCGAGCTGCACGCTGAACATCATCGACCAGCCGGTGACGATCAAGAGCATCGAATGCGCGATCATCGATCGCGGATGGAACGAAGGCTGGGTCACGCCGCAAGTGCCCGAAAAGAAGACCAGCAAATCGGTCGCCGTGGTCGGCTCCGGCCCGGCTGGGCTCGCTTGCGCGCAACAGTTGGCGCGCGCTGGGCACAGCGTCACCGTGTTCGAAAAGTCCGATCGGGTCGGCGGGCTGCTGCGTTACGGCATCCCCGACTTCAAGATGGAAAAGCACCTGATCAACCGCCGCTGCGTCCAAATGGAAGCCGAAGGCGTCGAATTCCGCACCAGCAAGGAAGTGGGCGTCGACATCTCGTTCAAGAGCCTGCAGGAAAACTTTGACGCGGTGGTGCTGGCAGGCGGCGCGGAAGACGCGCGGCCGCTCGCTATCCCCGGTGCGGAAATGCCGGGTGTGCGCCTTGCGATGGAATTCCTGACCCAGCAGAACAAGCGTGTGGCGGGCGATGCCGAGGAACGCGCCGCCCCGCGCGGCACGCTGAAGGCGACTGGCAAGCACGTCGTTGTGATCGGCGGAGGGGACACCGGATCGGACTGCGTCGGCACCTCCAACCGTCAAGGCGCAGCCAGCGTCACCCAGCTCGAAATCATGCCCAAGCCCCCGGAAAAGGAAGACAAGGCGCTGACATGGCCCGACTGGCCGCTGAAGCTGCGCACGTCCTCCAGTCACCAGGAGGGCGTCGAGCGCGACTGGGCCGTGCTGACCAAGCGCGTGATCGGTGACGGCGAAACCGTGACCGGCCTCGAATGCGCCCGGGTCGAATGGGTCGATGGCCAGATGCGCGAAATTGTGGGCAGCGAATTCACGATCAAGGCAGACCTGATCCTGCTGGCGATGGGTTTTGTCGGGCCGAAAAAGGCCGGACTGCTCGAACAGGCCGGGGTGGAACTGACCACGCGCGGCAATGTCGATGCCGACACCGACAGTTATACCACCAGCGTCGAGAATGTCTTTGCCTGCGGCGACATGCGGCGCGGGCAGAGCCTCGTCGTGTGGGCAATCCGCGAAGGGCGCCAATGCGCGCGCTCCGTGGACGAGGCGCTGATGGGTGTGACAGAATTGCCGCGCTGATCACCCGAAACTTCTGAAACGGTTAACAAAACCCTGCAAAATGGGTGAAATTGTCGTTCTAATACAATAGCTTCCGAGCGATCTTGATAGATCGCTCCGCTCGCGTTTGCTCCCCTCGGCTTGACTTGTCAGAGTCCGGGTGGTCGAACGGGCGCGAGGAACGTTGGACGATAGTCGTGAAAAGCCGGCAGAAGCTTCATGACGGGAACAGGGATTAGAGGGTCGTGTCATCATTTAAGTTCCGCTGCGCAGCAAGCGCGCTGATCATCGCATTTGCAGCTCCGGCCATGGCAGAAAACGCCGCCGGGACGGAAATTACTCCGGAAACATTCGAACTCGCGGCCACGCAGAACGACACCATCATCATCGCCGATCAGCGGGTTGAGCGGCAGGTCGAGACGCTGGGCGCGCTTACAAACGTCAACCCACCGGCGCTGGCGTTGGCACAATCCTCCGCACCGGCGGCAGCCCCGCCGGCACGCCCGGCGCCAAAGCCGCTCGACGTGCGGGTGGTCGCTTCGCAATTCGTGGATGTCCCCGTAAGCGGCGATGCGCGCAGTCTGGCGCGATATTCGGGCCGGGTCGATGGCTATATCGAAGTCAATTCGAGCGTCTACGGCGGCCCGTCCAATCTCACGATCAAGCTGCGCCCGGAATACACATGGGGTCAGGACAGCAATGGCCAGGTCGGGCTGATCCCCGGCAACACCGCGCTGTTCCGTCCGGAAAATTCGGGCGATTTCGATCTGTCCGCCAGCCTGCTGTGGAAATGGAATTCCGGCGCGACGCTGGAAGTGGGCAAGATGAACCTGCTCGACACATCGGGCGCGCTGCCGATCGTGGCGAGCGACGGGCATTTCGGGTTCCAGAACCTCGGCATTGCCCTGCCGCCCACGGCCGTTGTGCCAAACACGCTGACCGGCGCGATGCTGACCGTGCCCAAGGGCAAGATGATCTACCGCGCATGGGTGTTCGACCCGGACAGCCAGTATCAGCGCACGGGATTTGAGACCGCGTTCGAAAGCGGGGTCGCCTTCATGGCCGCTGCCGCCCGCCGCGTCAGCATCGACAACAAGCCGGGGATCGTGAACCTCGCCATCGTCGGTTCGACCCGTGACAGCTTCGCGCAGGACATCCTGCCGCGCGCGCTCACCCCGCCGCCGCAGCCGTTCGGCACGTTCGGCAATGAAAGCGGCGAGCTGGCGATGCAGCTTTCCTATTACCAGTTCGTGAAGCTCTATCCCGAAGCCCGCGGCAAGGGCTGGGGCATCCTCGCACGCTTTCAGGCGTCGATGGGCGATCCCACCTTCCTCGATTATTCGGGCTATTTCGGGATTTCAGGCAATCCGCGCTTCCGTCCGCAAGACCGCTTTGGCCTCGCATATTTCCAGTATTCGCTGACCGACGAACTGGTCGACGACATCGCCTTCCGCCTCGGGATCGAGGACGAGACGGGCGTTGAGGCGTTCTACACCCACCAGATATTCGACAGCGTCGGGCTGACGGCGAATGTGCAGGTGGTCGATAGCGCGGTGGCCTTTCGCGATACCGGCGTCACCGTGGGCGCGCGCCTGACGACGGTGTTCTGATCTATATCCGGCGCTTGCGCGGGGGCTTACCCGTGCAGGCGCTGATACAGCAGCCGCGTTTCCAGCAGGTTGGATATCCGCAAGCCCACTTCGATCACGTCGAAGGGCTTTGAAACGAAATCCTTTGCCCCCAGAGCCAGCGCCTTGCGCCGCGCCTGAATCGTGGTGTCCGCCGTCAGCACCAGCACCGGGCGGAACTCGTCGGACTTGTCATGCCGCCCGAAAGCTTCGAGCAGCTGGAAACCGTCGATTTCGGGCATCATCAGGTCAAGCAGCACGATATCGGGCTGAAGGTCGATATAGGCAGCCAGCGCCTCCGTCGGATCGGTCAGGCAGTGCACATCGGTGTAGCCTTCACGCTGAAGCACGCTGCGCAACAGCATGACGTTGGCTTCCTCGTCGTCGATGGCGAGGATGCGGCACGCCAGAACCTCGCTGCTGCTGACCAGTCGTTTCATCACTTGGCCCCTTGGACTGCTGCGGATTGATCATCGGAAGCGGCGGCATCGGGGAGCCGGAAACAGAAGCGCGATCCGTTCTCCATCGCTTCGTACCAGATCGTACCACCCATCGATTCAACCAGACTCTTGGACAGGGCAAGGCCAAGGCCGGTCCCTTCGATCTTGCCGCGCTTCTGCTGGCCGAGCCGGTCGAACGCGGTAAACAGGCGCGGGATATGCGCCTCCTCCACGCCAGGCCCGTCATCCTCGACCGCGATTTCCACCCCTTGATCGGTGTTGCGCGCAACCAGCCGGACATAGGTGCCCTCGCGATTGTACTTGGCGGCATTGCCGATCAGGTTGAGCGTCACCTGTGTCACCCGCCGCCGGTCGGCCCGCACGCTGATGGGTGAGGAGGGGTCTTCCAGCTCGAAATCCAGCCCCGCACTCGCCACGATCGGCGCGGCAAGACGGTGGACTTCCTCCAGCAATTCCGAAATCTCGAAAGTGTCGATCTGGAGGTCGGCCCCGCCCGCCTCGATGCTGGAAATGTCGAGCAGATCGTTGATCAGGGCGAGAAGGTGGCGACCCGATTTGGTGATTTGTCCGATCGCCTCGCGATGCTCGTCGGAAAAATCGTCCTCGTCGATCTCAAGCAATTGGCCAAAGCCCAAGATGGCGTTGAGCGGGGTGCGCAATTCGTGGCTGGTGCGCGACAGGAATTCGCTTTTTGCGCGGTTGGCAGCTTCGGCTTCCTCACGCGCGAGGCGCAGGGCTTCCTCGCTGCGGCGGCGTTCGGTCATGTCGCGGGTGACCTTGGCAAACCCGCGCAGCTGGCCCGCCTCATCGCGCAGAGCGGTGATGACAACGTTGGCCCAGAAGCGCGACCCGTCCTTGCGCACGCGCCAGCCCTCGTCCTCGGCAGCACCTTCGGCGCGCGCCCGTTCAAGCATGGCGCCAGGTAGGTAATCACGCGTTTCCTCGGGATAGAACTTGCTGAAATGCTGGCCGAGGATTTCTTCGGTCTGCCACCCCTTGATCCGTTCCGCGCCGAGGTTCCAGCTGGTCACCACACCGCCGGTGTCGAGCGTGAAGATGCCGTAATCGCGCACGCGTTCGATGATCAGGCGGAAGCGTTCCTCGCTTGCGCGCAAGTCGTCCTCGCGCGCGCGAAGCAGGGCGCTGGCCCCGACGAGCCGCTGTGTCAGGCGACCGATTTCGTCGGCTTCCTCAGGTTGTTCGACCAGCCGCTCGCCACGGGCAAGCCGTTCGGCGTCACCTTCAAGCTTGTTCACGCGCCGCACGATCCCGGTGGAGAACAGATACACGCCGGCAAGGCTGCCGAGCAGGCCGACGATGGCGCTGATCGTGGTGAGCGCAAGGAAGCCCGAACGCACCTCTTCCACGAGTAGGCGGCGTTCGTCGAGCACCACGGCTTCGCGGCGCTGCACGTTTTCGATCTCGGTCCGCACGGTGTCGAGCGCGGCCTTGTTCTCGGCCAAGGCCGCTTCAAGGTCTGCCGCGCTGATCGTGGTTGACGCCTCCGCCAGTTCGACAGTGGCGCGCAAGCCATCGCGTTTCTGCGCGACGACGCGGCGCAGATCTTCGAAATGGCCGCGCACGATCTGGTCTTCGATAGCGATGTCGAGTCGTTCCATCGTCACCGGAATTTCCGCTTCGGCCTGCCGGTAATTGTCGAGAAACTGGCCTTCGCGGGTCAGCGCATAGCCGCGCACTCCGGCGGCGGCTTCGGCCAGCAGGGCGTGCACCTGATAGGTATCGCGCTGGATCGCGAAGGCGCGTCGCACATCGTCCTCGGCGCGGGATTCGGCGGTGCTGGCAAGGTAAAGCGAAACCAGCGAGCCCAGCAGGATCGCCAGCGGCAGGGCGATCACCACCAGCCCCTTGTAAGCGAGCGGACGGTCGGTCCAGAACCGCAGCAGCGGGATCGCGGGACGGTTGGAGTTGCGTCCGGTCATGCGCGTCATTGCCCTCCGGCCCCGAGTTGCACCGCCAGCACCGCCGCCTGCGTGCGGTCGGCGACACCCAGTTTTCCGATCAGCCGTTCGACATGGACCTTTACCGTCGCCGGGCTGATGTCGAGTTCGCGCGCGATCTGCTTGTTGGTAAGCCCCAAAGCAATGCGTTCGACCACTTCGAGCTCGCGCCGGGTGAGTATCTGGTCGAGCGTTTCGCGGCGCGGTGTCGGGGCGTTGCCGCGCATAGCCGCATTCAGGAGCTCAATCGGCAGCGCGGAATGGCCCGCCATCACCTGATCGATCGCGCCGCGCAGTTCTTCGATCGCGGCTTCTTTCAGCACATAGCCCGCTGCACCCGCCGACAGAGCCTCACGCACATATGCGGGGGTTTCGTGCAGGGTCAGCATGATCACCCGGCTTGGCAGGCCTTGCGCAACGATCCGCCGGGTCGCCTCCAGCCCGTCGATCCCATCGCCCAGCCGCACGTCCATCAACACGATATCGGGCGCAAGCCGGGTAGCGAGCTCGATTGCTTCCTCTCCGCTCGCTGCGAGACCGACGATGTCATAGCCGCCTTGCGTCAAAACCGCGCTCAACCCCTCGCGGGCGAGTTGGTGATCATCGACGATCAGGATGCGTGGAGAAGTCATACGCGCGATCAGCCTTCCGCCAGCCATGCTTCGACCACGACGCCCTGCGGTTCGCCCGCCCGCCAATCAAGCCTTCCGCCAATCGCCGTCATGCGCTCGCGCATCACCTCGATCCCGAGATTGAGCCCCGCGCCCGGCTCTGCCTTGCGGGTCTGGGCGCTGGGCCCGTGACCGTGATCAGCAATCCGCAGCACGCGGCGCGGTGCATCAGGCGAAAGCAGCGCATCAACCTCCACCCGGCATGGGCCGCCCGCATGTTTGCGGATATTGGCAAAGGCCTCTTGCGCGACGCGGAACAGCGCGGTTTCAATCGCAGTCGAATGGCGCGCGGCCCCGGTTTCGATCCGCACCGACACATCATAGCCATCCGCCTCCAGCGCCTCGCACAGGGATCGCAGCGCCGGCACAAAGCCCAGATCATCGAGCAGGGTCGGGCGCAGTCCCGCGATCACGCGGCGCAATTCGGCCACCAGCCCGCGCGCTATCTCTGCCGGGCGCAGTTCGCCGGGCTGGCCACCTTCGGCGCTTTCGAGCACCCGCACCAGCGCTGTCGCGGTCTGAGCGACCCCGTCGTGCAATTCATGCGAGACACGCCGCCGCTCCTCTTCCTGCACGCTCACCAGCCGCTCGACCACGAATTCGAGGCTTTTCTCGCGCTGTTGCAGGGCATCGAGCAACTGCGCGCGCTCTTGCTCGCGGCGGATGCGATCGATGGTCGTGCCCATCAGATCCAGCTCCATCCGCACGGTTTCGCGATCTTCGGGATCGTCGATCTCGCGGATAGAGCGCAAACTGTCGATCACGAGCCGGGCGAGCGGGGCGCCGGATGATCCCGGCGCATTGATCGACATTCCGCTTTCCGCATCCACCGGCAGGATCATCGCGGTCCGCCGCCCGAGGAAAAACGCCAGCCGCTCCGCGCATTTCGCAAGGATCGGCTCCAGCGTCTCTGGCGTGGCTTCGGCGAGTTCGCGTCCCGATACCGACAGCAGCCGCATCCGGGCCGCACGCGCCTCTGCCGCGCGGTACAATTCGCGCAGTTCTGCGATGGTTTCCGTATCGGAGGGAAGCACGGGCAGGTCGTTCGCCATATCCTCTTTCTAGGGATGCCGGGAGAAACTGCATAGGCCATTCGGCCTAGGCCGCGAGGCCTGCCAAGCGGCTGATTTGCGTCACAAGCCCGGCCTCTATCTCCTGATCACCAGCCGGCGATATCGTGATCTGCCCGGCCAGCAGGAGAACAACCGATGAAAACCTCGCTCACCGCAGCCATCGCATTTGCCACTGCCAGCGTGCTGGCCGTTCCGGCCCTCGCACAGGGCGGCATGCCCATCACCACCGAAGAAGTCGAAGCCGCACAGGCCGAATGGGGCCAGGGCATCGTCGACATCAGCGCCGTTTACACCCAAGGCGGCGACTACGAAGCCCGCGCCCGCCAGCACCTCGACACGCTCTACAACTACGGCAACTCGATGGTGCTGTTCAAGCCGACGCTGGCTGCCGAAGACCAGTTCCGCGGCACCTATGACGAAGCGCTGAGCTATTTCGTGCGTGGCATGCGTGCAGAAGACACCGGCTTCGCGATCAAGGGCTGGACCAATGTCCGCTTCGAGAACGAGGGCATCGTCACCGATGACGACAACGCCATCGCTATGGGCAACTACTTCTTCACCGGCCCCGACGGCAGCGTGACCAAGGTCGAATACACCTTTGGCTATGTCCGCGGCGCCGACGGCAAGCTGAAGATCAACACCCACCACAGCTCGGTTCCGTTCCAGCCGGCCACACAGGTCGCTGCCGCCAACTAAGCTTCCCCCCCTCGCCCCGAGGGTTTCTCCAGGACCAGCAACTCCGGGAGAGCGGGCGGCATCCCACCGGTGCCGCCCGCATTTTTTCGCCCGATCCCACGAAAGACCGTTGCCCCGACCCATGCGCATCAGAATCACCGCTCCGCTTGCCTTTGCCCTCTCGATTTCGGTGGCCACCCCCGCCGCCGCGAATGAGGAGGACTTCAACATCTGGACCGGCCAGTTCGTCACCGTCGATATCGACGAGGAAAAGGACTGGTTCGTGCGCGCCGAGGCGCAGGAACGCTTCACCAATGATGCCGACCGGCTGGGCCAGCTGCTGCTGCGCGGGCTTGTGGGATATCGCATCAACAAGGATGTCAGCATCGGTGGCGGCTATGCCTATATCCTGACCGATCCGATCGGCCCGGTGGAGCTGAACGAGCACCGTTTCTACCAGGAGCTGAACGTCCGTTTGATCCGCACCGATGGCGGGGTGACGCTGGATTCGCGCACCCGTCTGGAACAGCGCACTTTCGAGGAAGGCGACAGCACATCCTGGCGCCTGCGCAATTTCGTGCAGCTGCGCGTTCCGATCAGCGAGAATAACAAGCTGGTCGCCTATTCAGAGCCCTTCATCGAACTCAATGAAACGCAGTTCCAGCGCGGTGGCCTTAGCGTATGGCGCAATTTCGCCGGCCTCTCGGTTCCGCTGGCGCGCGGTGTCGAAATGGTGCCGGGGTATCTCAACCAGTATGTCGTCCGGAACGGCCCTGACCGGATCGATCACGTCGCCAACGTCAACCTGTTCATGAATTTCTGATCGGCACGGCGCTCCGGCCGGATGGCTGACGGGAAAGGCCAATCCGGGTCAGCGGGCTTTCCTACTCGCACCTGTCCGGGGCATGATCCGCGCCCTTTTTTGCCGCGCCCTTGGCGGCGTCGGCATGGCGCTGATCGGACGCGAATTGAAAGTTCACACCCACCACCTCCGCGATTGCGATATTATCTCGTCTTTACAGAGCATTGATCACAGGTCGGATATTTTCAAAACACCCGTTTCGGTGTTCCATGCCGCCCCACGCGACTCATACGAGCTGCGGCTCAAGCGACCAGTCGATGGCTTCGCGCCCATGCGCTTCGAGGAAGGCATTGACCTGACTGAACGGGCGCGATCCGAAGAAGCCGTTGTGCGCAGAAAGCGGGCTGGGGTGCGCGCTGGCAAGGACAAGGTGATGATCGCCTGCGCCAAGTCCGCGCACGCGCCCGGCCTTCTTCTTGGCATGGCTGCCCCACAGGATGAAAACGGTCGGCTTCCCCCGGTCCGCAACCGCCTGCACACAGGCATCGGTGATGGCGTCCCAGCCGCGCCCCGCATGGCTGCCCGCCTGTCCTGCCTCCACCGTCAAAGTGTTGTTGAGCAGCAGCACGCCCTGATCGGCCCAGCGCGACAGATTGCCGGTGGCAGGGCGCGGGATGCCCAGATCGCTCTCCAGCTCCTTGAAGATGTTGACGAGCGAGGGCGGCTGTTTGACCCCGTCCTGCACCGAAAAGCTCAGGCCATGCGCCTGGCCGGGTCCGTGATAGGGGTCTTGCCCGAGGATCACGACCCGCACCGCGGGGAGCGGCGTTCTGGCGAGAGCTGCAAGCCGCTGCCCGCGCGGCGGGTAGATCGCCTTGCCCGCGTCTTCCTCCGCCCGCAGCCAACCGCCCAGCTTGCGCGCTTCGGGTGTCGAAAGCACCGGATCGAGCGCGTCGCGCCAGCTTTCGGGGATGTCTTCGGTTGCCATGATGCGGCAAGGCTACACGCCCGCGCGCCCGCTGGGCGAGACGCCTCTTCCCCTCTATCCCCAATCCGCGTAAGCGTCCCGGCCATGACAGTGCATTTTCATGAAGAAGACCTGCCCGCAGGCGTGCTCGAAGGAACCGGCCCGCTGGCCGTCGATACCGAGACCATGGGCCTCATCACCCCGCGCGACCGGCTTTGCGTCGTCCAGATCAGCGACGGTTCGGGCGACGAACATCTCGTGCGTTTTTCGCCGGGGAGTGATTACGAAGCACCCAATCTCACCGCGCTGCTGGCGGATGAAAGCCGGTTGAAGCTGTATCACTTCGCGCGCTTCGATCTCGCCGCAATCCAGTACTATCTCGGCGTGCTGGCCGCGCCGGTGTTCTGCACCAAGATCGCGAGCAAGCTGGTGCGCACCTACACCGATCGCCACGGGCTCAAGAATCTGACCGAGGAACTGCTGGGCGAAAGCCTGTCGAAACAGCAGCAGTCGAGCGATTGGGGCGGCCCTGTCCTGAGCGAGGCGCAGCGCGAATACGCGGCCTCCGACGTGCGGTATCTCCACCGGCTGCGTGACGAGTTGATCGTGCGGCTGGAACGCGAAGGGCGGATGGAGCTGGCGCAGGCCTGTTTCGACTTCCTTCCGGCGCGCGCGCAGCTGGATATTGCCGGATGGGACAACCGCGACATATTCAGCCACAATGAAGGATACACATCCTAGGCGATCCCCATGGTGATCAAGCGGCGCATCGAAACCAGCGAGGCCAAGGCCCTGCGCTCCCGGAGGCAGCACTTCGCCGCGCCGGGCGGCAGCCATGATCGGCTGGTCGGGTTTCTTGCGCGCGCCCTGCCGATGGGCGTCGGGGTCGTCGCGGCCTTGATGGTGATCACCCCGCTATCGCCGCGCGGTGAAGTCAGCTTCCTGCTCGACCGGACGAAAGTGGCGGTGATCGACGAGCGGCTGAGCGTCGACAATGCGATGTACCGCGGGCGGGACGACACCGGCCGTCCGTTCTCGATCACAGCAGGCGAAGCCGTGCAGAGATCGAGCAGCGAAGGGCTGGTGCGGATGAAGGACCTGCTCGCGCAATTACTGCTGAACGACGGCCCGGCGCGATTGTCTGCGCCCGGCGGCGTCTACGACATCAACGAAGAAGTCGTGACGGTTGACGGGTCGATCCTCGTGCGCACCGCCGATGGCTATTCGCTGACGGCCAGCGGCGTGTCCTTCGATCTTGAAACCCGCATGATGCGCGGGGATGATGGCGTGGCGGGGGCCGTTCCTGCGGGGACTTTCGCCGCTGATACCATGCGCGCGGATATCGATGCTCGCACGCTCGAATTGAATGGCAATGCCCGGCTGACGATGGTGCCGGGGCAGTTGAGGATGCCGTGATGATGGCAAGAAAGAATGGCCAGCTGGGCCGGGTGGCGATTGCCTGGGCAGTCGGAGGATTTGTGCTGGCGAGCGCGCTCGCCGGGGTAAGCGGGGCGGGGGCGCAGGCCATCGCCCGCCATGACACCAAGGCGCCGGTATCGTTCGATGCGGGTAATATCGCACTCGATGACAGGGCAAACAGGGTTGTCCTGACCGGCGGCGTGACGATCAATCAGGGTGCGCTGACGGTCCGTTCCAACCGGATGCTGGCGCAATACACCGATGACGGCTCGCTCGACTTGACCCGGATTACGGCCAATGGCGGGGTTGTCGTCACTCGCGGGAACGAACGCGCCAGCGGCGATGTCGCGGTCTATGACTTCGGCCGCAGGGTGATCACTATGGCCGGGAATGTCGAATTGCGCCGGGGAAGCGACACTCTGAATGGCGGGCGACTGGTGATCGATCTCGACAGCGGATTGTCGAGCGTGGACGGGCGATCAGGCGCGGGCGTTGCCGGTGAGGCAGGCAACAGCGGCAGGGTCACCGGCACCTTCACCGTCCCGCAGGATTGATTGGAAACCTTGTTTCGCGCAGGGCCAATCCAAATCATGGTTTTCGCGCTCCAACGGCCCGAAGGGCCGCAAGGCCGAGTGGCCGCCCCGCAGGTGCGTGAGCTCAGCGAACAATAGCACCGAAGATGGAGGCGCGGATGCGCCTTCGAAACACTAATAAGCGTTGTCGTGCCGCAGCACCCAGATGGTCTGGAACACAATCGCGATATCGCGGCGCAGCGACCAGCCTGAGATATACTCGAGATCGGACTGCAAGCGGTCGGTCAGGTCTTTCTCCTGCTCAGTCGCACCGCGATGGCCGCGCACCTGAGCCAGACCGGTCAGCCCCGGCTTGAGGCAATGACGGCGCCAGTATTGCGCATCCACTTCCCAGAACAGCTTGCTGTTCGCACGGCTGCCCAAGGCATGCGGGCGCGGGCCGACGATCGACATGTCCCCGCGCAGGACGTTGATCAGCTGCGGTAACTCGTCGATCGAAGTCTTGCGGATGAAAGCGCCGATCCTGGTGATCCGGTCATCCTCGCGTCCGGTCGAGCGATCGCCATTGGCATCGTTCTGCTCGACCCGCATCGAACGGAATTTCAGCATGTCGAAGAATTGGTTGCCCCGCCCAAGCCGCCGCTGGACGAACAGCACCGGCCCGCCATCTTCGAGCTTGATCAGAGCCGCGACAATCAGCAGCACCGGCGAAAGCGCGACCAGCGCACCGCCCGCGATGGTGATGTCGAACAGGCGCTTGGAAATGCGCGAACGCAGGCCGAGCGGCCCGGTTGAAACTACCAGGGTCGTGCGCCCCTGTCCTTCGTAACGGTGCACATCCGTCGCCCCGAGTTGGTGCGCGGGTTCGCTCACGATCTCGCCATAGACCCCGGCCGATTTGAGCAGGAACGCCCATGCCTGCCGCCGCTCGCTGGGGCAGCTGACGACGACCTTGTCCTGATTCTGCAGCAACCGTCCAAGCCGATCCAGCATGAAGGGATCGTGGCTGGTCGGATCGAGATCATATTGCTGTGCGGAAATGGAGATCGCCTTATGGAGCGTGAAATCAGGGCCGCCATCGTCAATGATCAGACGGTTCATGGTGCGCCCGCCCCAGAACTTTTCGATTACTACCGGCACAAGGCGGCGCAGGGCCACGAGGGCGACCGCAGCCATGATCAATCCCAACGTCACCGACACGCGCGAGAATTGGGCGTTGGACTTGGTGTAGAATGCTACGAAGTTGAGCAATGCCGCCGAAATGACAAGCGCCACGAGTGCCTGACGTGCACCATAGAGCCAATCGGCGAGCGAGCGTCCGCTGTAGGTCTGGTTGTAGAGCGCGATGGTGAAGAAGAGAGGCAGCATGGTTTGCACTGCAAGCATATTGCGCTCGTGCCACCATTGGCCTTCGTACACCTGCCCGGCGAGAGCAAATGCACCATGCAGCAGCAAGGCATCCAGCAACAGCAGCAGGATATAAGCGCGCAAGCGCCGCCGCTCGAGCGAGGGCGCTATCCTGTATTCGACCTGCTCTGAGTTCGCTGCCTCTAGCAGCGTGCCGGAAATCTTGTTCATTCAGCCTCGCGCTCCCCCCGGAACGCTCCTTAAGAGAAACCCCTTATTCTTCGTTAAGCCTATACGCACAAGTGCGTAATTCTGCGAATGCGAAATGAAAAGCTGTCCGAAAATGCTACCGCTTGGCGGCGAAACGGGCGATTTCCGCCAGATCCTGCACCAGCAGCAGCTCCGCCGCCTGACTGTTGGCAAGCAGACTTCGGTGCAATGCAACAAGACGGGACACCAGACGATCCAGCTTGCGGGGTTGCCATGCTCCCAGTTGTTGCCTGATTTCGCGCTCTTCCTTCCAGAAGATGCCAAGCTGCGCCTTTTCACCCTTGCCGAGATTGTCGAGCGAACCGCGCGGGCCGATTTTCGCGCTGATCTGGACAAGCTGGGTCGCTCGCCGTTCGAGCGCCAGCACCAGCCCGACAGGATTGAGGCCAAGCTCGCGCACACGCTTCAATTCAACCGGCAGCTTGCCCAGCTCGCCCCCCAACACAGCATTGACCACCGGGCCGAAACCGTCCTCTTCGGTGGCCGCGCCGATTTCCGCGTAATCTTCGGGCGAGACATTACGCGGCGCCTGCGGCGAGGCATCCATGTAAAGCGCCAGCTTGTCGACTTCCGACTGCGCCAGCCGGACATCAAGGCCCGCTGCCCGCGCGATCCTTTCGGCCAGATCGCCGCCCAGTCGCAGGCCGGCACCATCGGCCATGGTCCGCACCGAAGCCGCCACACTAGACAGATCGGGCTGATAGAACATCACCACCAGCGCATCCTGCCGTTTCTCCAGCAGTTTGGCGGTGCGGGCCTTGTCCGTGGCGGATGTGGCGACAATGATGACCGGAGCGGCCTTCCCTGCGCCCGCTTCACCGGTATCGATCAGCGCCTGAACCGCGTCATGCGCCTCGTCACCGCTGGCCCGCACCAGAATATGCCGCGCATCGCCGAACAACGACCCCGAACGCGCTTCGTCCCCGAGCAAGGCCGGATCGCGCTTGAGATCCGCGCCCGACAGTTCGACCCGTTCACCGGGATCGGGCAGCGCCTCGATCACCTTGGCCGCGGCGGCAGAGGCCCCGGCTTCATCCGGCCCGCAAAAGAAGAAGATCGTGGCCTGAGAAGCCGAGCGCGGCACCCCGCGGAGGAATTCGGAATGCTTGCCCTTCATCGGGCCATCACTGCGCGCCGCCCGCGCGCTCGCGCTCTCTCAGGACGAGCGCAATGCGGGTCGCCATCCGGTCGGCAACATCCTGCGCAAGGTTTTCCAGCGCGCGCTGTTCTGCGGCAATGGTCGCATATTCCGAGGAAACCACGTCGATCCCCGCATCCGATCCCGCAGTCGCATCAAGCAGGATCTCTCCCGTCGCCAGATCGATGAGCTGATAGCGCGAACGCAGGATGCGGCGTTCACGGCTGATCGTGTCGTCGTTGAGTACGCCCAGGGCTTCCAGCGCATCGTCCAGCCGGACGTCGAGCCGATAACGCGGCGTGGCATCGCCTTGTCCGGCATTGGCCACACCGAGCCTGTCGCGCAGCGCGTTGCGCACCAGCCAGCCGTCGCGTCCGGGAATCGCCGGGACATCGACCGCGGCGAGGCCTTGCGCGACACCGGAACTCGCCCCGCCCGCATACATCGGCTGCAATCCGCAGGCGGAAACTGCGGGCAGCGCGCACAGCGCCAGAAGGATGGCCCCGCGCCGCATCACGTTACGATGTTCACCAGCCTGTCGGGCACCACGATCACCTTGCGAATGTCTGCTCCGTTGATCGAACGCTGGACGTTCTCGCTGGCGAGCGCAAGCGCCTCGAGATCTTCTTTCGACGATCCCTTGGGCGCCTTCAGCGTGTCGCGCAGTTTGCCCATGTGCTGCACCGCGATGGTGACCTCGTCTTCCACCAGCATCGCCGGATCATGATCGGGCCAGGCGGCATCGGCGATGAGGGCATCTGCGCCAAGCCGCGAATACGCTTCCTCCGCCAGATGCGGCATCATCGGCGCGATCAGGTGCAGGATCGTGCGGATCGCGAAATTGCGGCTCTGCGAAGGTGCGGCCTTTTCGGCGGCCCCGGTCAATTCGTAAATCCGCGCCACCGCCTTGTTGAAGGACAGCGCCTCGATATCGCTGGCGACAGCGACAATCGCCTGATGCGCCTTGCGCGCGAGGTCCTTGTCCTCACCCGTCGCCGCATCGTCGATCTGGCCGAACAGCCGCCACAGCCGCTGGACGAAACGCCAGCATCCCTCGATCCCGGCTTCGGACCACGGGAGGTCGCGTTCGGGCGGGCTGTCGGACAGCATGAACCAGCGCACCGCATCCGCACCGTAATTGGCGATGATGTTGTCGGGATCGACGGTGTTCTTCTTCGACTTCGACATCTTGATGACGCGGCCGATTTCAACCGGCGCACCATCAGACTTGAGCGTCGCGCCACTGGAAGTGCGCTCGATTTCCTCAGGCGAATACCAAACGGGCTTGTCGTCCACCGTGCGGCCATAGGTTTCGTGCGTCACCATGCCTTGCGTGAACAGCGAGGCGAAGGGCTCCTTCACCTCCAGCTTGCCGATATGGGCAAGCGCACGGGTCCAGAACCGGGCGTAGAGCAGGTGCAGGATCGCGTGCTCGATCCCGCCGATGTAATGCTCCACCGGCATCCACTTGGCGATTTCCTCCGGGTCGAACGGCTTGTCTGCCGGCTGCGATGCGAAACGCAGGAAATACCAGGAACTGTTGGTGAAAGTGTCGAGAGTGTCCGTCTCGCGCCGCGCCTTTGCACCGCACTTCGGGCAATCGACATGCTTCCACGTCGGGTGCCGTTCCAGCGGATTGCCCGGCGTGTCGAAATCGACATCATCGGGCAGGGTGACGGGCAATTGATCCTTGGGCACCGGGACGATGCCGCAGGCATCGCAATGGATGAAGGGGATCGGCGTGCCCCAATAACGCTGACGCGAAATGCCCCAGTCGCGCAGGCGCCATACGGTCGTGCCCTTGCCCCAGCCGCCCTGTTCGGCGCGGGCGATGACTTCGGCCTTGGCGTCTTCGACGCTCATCCCGTCAAGGAAATCCGAATTGACGATCACCCCGTCGCCGGGTTCGGCTTCACCGCCCATCGGCGCGTCGGCCTGGCTCGCATCCTTGGCCACTACGCGGGCGATCGGCAATTCGTACTTGGTCGCGAATTCGAAGTCGCGCTGGTCATGCCCCGGCACGCCCATCACCGCGCCGGTACCGTAATCCATCAGCACGAAATTGGCGATGAAGACGGGCATGGCCGCCCCGGTGAAGGGATGCCGTGCAGTGATATCGGTGCGATAGCCAAGCTTTTCCCCGGTTTCGAGTGCGGCGGCGGTGGTGCCGCCCTTCTTGCATTCCTCGATGAACGCGGCGACGGCCGGATCATCGGCCAGACCTTGTGCGATCGGGTGATCGGCGGCGATGGCGCAGAAACTCGCCCCGAAGATCGTATCGGGCCGCGTGGTGTAGACCGGCAGTGTCTCGCCGTTCGAGAGATCGAAACTGAATTCCAGACCCGACGACTTGCCGATCCAGTTTTCCTGCATCAGCTTGACCTTTTCGGGCCAGTGCTCGAGCTCGCCCAGTCCCGTCAGCAGGTCTTCGGCGAAATCGGTGATCTTGAGGAACCACTGGTCAAGCTTGCGCTTCTCGACTTCGGCACCTGACCGCCAGCCCTTGCCGTCAATCACCTGCTCATTGGCCAGCACCGTCATGTCGACCGGGTCCCAGTTGACCTCGGACGATTTGCGATAGACCAGCCCGGCTGCGTACATGTCGAGGAACAGCGCCTGTTCGTGGCCGTAATATTCGGGATCGCAGGTCGCGAATTCACGCGTCCAGTCGAGCGCGAAGCCGATGCGCTTCAATTGCGCCTTCATCGCCTCGATATTGGAGCGGGTCCAGGCGCCGGGATGCACCTTCTTTTCCATCGCCGCGTTTTCGGCGGGCATGCCGAAGGCGTCCCAGCCCATCGGGTGCAGCACTTCGTGCCCGCGCATCTTCTTGTAGCGCGCCAGCACGTCACCCATGGTGTAATTGCGCACATGACCCATGTGGATGCGCCCCGAAGGATAGGGAAACATCTCCAGCACGTAGCTCTTGGGCTTTTCGCTGTTCGAATCGGCGGTGAAGGTGCCGGCCTCTTCCCACGCGCGCTGCCAGCGCCCGTCGGATTGGGACGGATCGAATCGGGTGTCAGTCATGACTAGCTCGCTAATGCGCCGAAGCGCCAACGCAAAGGGAAAGGCTTATCCGGCGATAGCCTTGCGACGCAGATCGCGTGCGCGGGTGAGGATGATGTCCTCAAGCTTCTGCACGGTTGCGGCCTGCACCGGCGCATCCACCCAGCCGCCGCCCTGAGCAACCTGACGGCTGGCCGAAACCCGCAGCGCGTCGGCGCGCAGATCCTGATCGAGGATCGTCACCGTCACCTTGACCCGTTCGTTGGGGTTGCTGGGGTTGGCGTACCAGTCGGTGATGATGACCCCGCCCGCACTGTCAGCGGAAAGCAGCGGCGCGAAGCTCAGCGTTTCGAGCGCGCCGCGCCACAGATAGGCGTTGACGCCGATGGTGTTGATCTGCGCGGCCTGCAGTTCGGTGGTCGGGCGTTCGTTGCCGCCACAGGCAGCCAGCAGCCCAAGCGCAGCAGCAAGGCCTGCGATGCGTGTCGTGTTCGAAAGTGCGGTCTTGGCGCTTGTCACTGCGGTAATGTCCCTCGCTTGTGTCCTTGGAAGGCTCTATAACGGGCCGGGGCACAGCGGCAAGCGTATTGAGCCCCCGCACCAGCCCGATGGCTTCGCCTTCCGGCCACCTTCCTACCATTTGCGTGCCTGTATGGCGGCTGAACTCCCTCAGATCAAAGGGGGAGGTTGTGTGGTCTGCGCAACAGTCCTTCCGGGAAGCGGCCCGCTGCCTGTGGAAAATATTGCAACTTTGGCAGTCACAAACCTATCACAGACGTAGCGTAATGCGGGACAGGCGAGTCTTTGGCAGTTATGCTCAGCGACGGTTCAGGATTCTTATGCTTGGATCCGTCGCAAGTTTGGGACGAAGGTACAGTTTGAAATGGCCAGCGGGATGGACAAGACGGCGATGAAGCAGCGCAAGCTGCCGCTGCTTGGCATTGCTGCCGCGCTGTTGCTCGGCGTGCCGTCTGCCGGACTTGCCGTTGTCGGCATCACCGCAGGTGACGGCCCGCGTGCGGCGGCAGCCTACGATCTTTTCACCCCGGCCTCGATCGATCCGGAATTGGCCGCGCGCGTTGCGGAAAAAGCGCGTGAGCGCGGTATCCGGTTCACGCCTGCTGGCGCCAATGCGATCCGCAACGAACGGCTTGTTACCGTCGCCGTGCGCATCGACGACGAGGCCGCACAAGCCATCTCGGTCCGCAAGGCGCTTGAGCCTGCTCCGGGCAAAGCCGCCGGTATTGCCGGGCTGCAGGCCACCCGCTTCAACCTCGGCACGGCGCGCGGCTATCAAAGCTTCGCGCGGACTCAGGCGGCATCGACCTTGCCCGATGACCTGCGCAACCTTTCGATGCCCGATCTCGCCGAGTTCGAGCCTTCGCGCCCCACGCGCGAAGACAAGCCCAGCCGGCTTCAGCCGCTGGTCGAGCTTGAGGATGAAACCATCGCCGGCCGTTCGCCCAACACTCTCGACGCAAGGTCGCAGACCGTGGGCGTAGGCGGCAGCTTCCGGCTCTCGCCCAATCTCGATGTGACCGCGGGCGTGCGCTACTCGCAAGAGCGGGATCGCCTCGCGCCGCTCACCAACTCGGTGCAGGACAGCCAGGCCGTCTACGTCGGCACGCAAATCCGCTTCTGACACGGCGCAGGTCGTCGCATACGACTTTGGTTATAAAGACCTCGCTTCGGCGGGGTTTTTTGTTGCTTGCCCTAACGGCAACGCTACTCTCGGCGCATAGCAACTGGGAGGGATTCATGGGCCGGGTAGCAATCGTCACAGGTGGAACGCGCGGTATCGGGGAAGCGATCTGCAAGCGTCTGCAACGCCAAGGGCACACAGTCATCGCCAACTATGCCGGCAACGAGGACAAGGCCCGCGCCTTTTCCGATGAAACCGGCATCCCCTCCCGCAAGTGGGACGTCGGCGATCATCAAGCCTGCCTTGACGGTTGCGCCGCTGTCGAAGCCGAATTCGGCCCGGTCGAAATCGTCGTCAACAACGCCGGCATCACCCGCGACGGCACTTTGCACAAGATGAGCTTTGACGACTGGAACGACGTGATGCGCGTCAATCTGGGTGGCTGTTTCAACATGGCCAAGGCGACTTTCCCTGGCATGCGCGAGCGCGGCTGGGGCAGAATCGTCAACATCGGCTCGATCAACGGGCAGGCGGGGCAATACGGGCAGGTCAACTACGCCGCTGCCAAGTCCGGCATCCACGGGTTCACCAAGGCGCTGGCGCAGGAAGGCGCCAAATTCGGCGTGACCGTCAACGCAATCGCGCCCGGTTACATCGACACCGACATGGTCGCCGCCGTGCCGGAGCCGGTGCTGGAAAAGATCGTCGCCAAGATCCCTGTAGGCCGCCTCGGCATGGCGGAGGAGATCGCCCGCGGCGTCGCTTTCCTCACATCGGAGAACGGCGGTTTCATGACCGGATCGACCATGAGCATCAACGGCGGCCAACACATGTACTGATACCTGCTGCATCTGGGGGGAACAGCAATGGACAAGAAAACGCACAATCCGACGCCGTGGCTGCAGCATTTCGGGCTGCACCACGGGGTAGAAGTCAGCGGCGCGACGCGCACGCTCTATCTTTCGGGGCAAACCGCATCCGATGCCGATGGCGCACCGCTCCATCCGGGCGATCTCGTCGCGCAATATGCCTCCGCATGGCAGTGCCTGATGGACGCGCTCGCTTCGGCGGGAATGGATGCGAGCAATCTCGTGCGGCTCAATTTCTACACCACCGATGTCGCCGGATTCATGGAACAGGCCGAAGCCATCACCGCGCATCACATCGGGGCCGGGGCGACCATTGCCAGCACGCTGCTGGGGGTTCAGGCGCTTTACCATCCCGATATCATGATCGAAATCGAGGCAACTGCCGTCGCCTGAGGCCGCGCTTTCACAGGCGATAGTGTTGACAGCTCATTAACCTCAATGGGTTACACAGCATCAATCATGTTTGAGAGGTGCGAAGGTCGTCATGTCGCCAGGAGTTCAAGCAAGTACGAAAGACGCAAAGGCTGATGCCAACCCGTCGCGGCGCAAGGCAACGCTGCTGCGCACGGCGAAGGTTATCTGCGAGGCGGGCGAATATCTTTGCCTGATCCGCGAGCTTTCGGAAATCGGCCTGAGCCTCAAGTTCCTGCACGAAGCTCCGCGCGAAACGCGGATCCTGTTGCAGCTGACCAACGGCCTCACTTACCCGATCGAACGGGTCTGGGCCGGGCGCGAACAGGCCGGGTACCGCTTCGGCAATGGCATCGATCTGGCGGAGTTTCTGAACGAGGATGCCCCGCATGGTTGCCGCCCCGTCAGGCTGACACTTTCGGCTCCCGCCGTGATCACCGACGGTCAGCGTCGCGCCAAGGTGACATTGAGGGATCTTTCGCGCGAGGGTGCCCGCTTTGAAAGCGATGCGATCCACCCCTGCGGCACGATCCTCAGCTTCGAAGCTCTCGGGCTGCCGCAAAGGCTGGGCGAGGTGCGGTGGCAGGACGGGCGACTGTTCGGGATGCAGTTCAACCATCCGCTGACGTTGCAGCAACTCGCGGATGCATCGCTTTCCCTCCAGCCGATGCTCGATCGCGGGCCCGATCTCGCCACCGCGGCGCTCAAGCGCTCGCGCGCGGCGTGACAGCTACTGGATGAAGTAGCCGCCGACTTTCAACTGTCCGCCATCGCGTTCCATCGCGACGCGCTCGATCACGCCAACGCGGTTTTCGAAATCGGTGCGGAACAGCGCGATTTCATAGGTTTTGCCCGCTTCATTCACGGTAGTGAACTGGATTGCCCGTCGTTCCAGCACTTCGCCGAGCGGCGCCCTTGCTGCAGCGGTTGCGGATTTGAACATGGCAAGGTCCACGGCAGAGCGGAAAGCTGACGTGGTTGCCGCAAAGCTGGTTTCCAGATCGCTCTTGTCGACCAGAGCCAGCCATTCCCGTGCAGCTTGTTCGCGGGCCGCGTCTTCTTGTGCAGCGGCGGATGACTCCGCCATTTCAGACCGGGCTTCCCAGCCACCAGTTTGCACTTCCCATCCGCCCGATTGAACAAACGCGATTGCGGCTGCGAGTGTCATCATCATGATAATTCCTCCAATCCAGAGAGCCGGGCTTCGGCCCCGTTTCCTGATGGAAGGATCATCGGGCGATGGCAGCATCGCCGCATCCCCCAAATGTTCGTATGCAAGTTTTTGGGGGGTTCTCTCGGCGGCCTGTGCTTCGCTCTCGTAAAGCACACGCGCGGCTTCGCGGCTGCTGGTGACATCCAGCTTGCGCCGCGCGGATCGCAATCTCTCGTTGATCGTATGCACCGAGAGATCCAGCTCGATCGCCGCCGATTTGGCGTCATGCCCGCGCACGATCAGGCGCAGGGTTTCCTTCTCCTTTTCGGTGAGTTGATCGATCGCGGCAGTCATGCCCGACTGTGTGGAGACAAGCCCGGCGAAGGGCCACCCCAAAAATCTTGTGTGCGCCATGACATACGCGCAACGAATGGGGTGCAATCGCGATTTTCCTACATGGCTTGCGCCCGCTATGCCGGATGCGGCTCTTTCAAACTGTCGGTTTTCTGGTCCAGTTGGCGGGGAGAGAAATTTTTTAAATTTGGATAAGTGTCAATTTCACTTTTCGCCCATTTTCCTTCGTTTAATCAGATGATTGGCCGCCGAAATGGCGCGTGGCACCGTGTCAGCTTTGTCAATTTCCTTCGCACCTGCGCAAAAGCGCGATGCGGACAGGGTGCGGCTTCCATGCTATCGCATCGCGCATGACGCCGCCCTATCATCCCCCGGTCAAACGCTCGATCCAGATCGCAGGACACAAGACCTCGATCAGCCTGGAGCCCGTATTCTGGGACATGCTCAAGGAAGCTGCACACAACGAAGGCGTTGCGATCAGCGCGCTCGTCGGGCGGATAGATGCGGAGCGGATAAAGTCACCCACCCCGCCCGGCCTCGCCAGCGCGATCCGGGTGTGGTTGGTGACGCAGACTATAGGTTAGTCGTCGACGCGTTCGATATCGGCGCCCACCAGTTGCAGCTTTTCCTCCAGCCGCTCGTATCCGCGGTCGAGGTGGTAGATGCGGCGCACGGTCGTTTCACCCTCTGCCGCGAGCGCGGCGATGATCAGGCTCATCGAAGCGCGCAGATCGGTCGCCATGACTTCGGCTCCGGTCAGCCTGACTGGCCCTTTGACGATGGCGGTGCGGCCTTCGGTGGCGATGTCAGCCCCCATGCGCGCCAGTTCCGGCACGTGCATGAAACGGTTTTCGAAGATCGTTTCCTTGAGCACGCTGGTGCCTTCGGCCTTGCACAGCAGGCTCATCAGCTGCGCTTGCATGTCGGTGGCAAGGCCGGGGAAAGGCGCAGTGGTGAGATTTGCCGGCTTGAGCTTGCCGTTGGCGCGGACGGTGATGCCCTTCTTGTCCTCGTCGATCTCGACTCCGATGGCGCGCAGGGCGTGAATGGTCGAAGCCATGTCATGCGCGTTGGCACCTTCCAGCCGCACTTCGCCCCCGGTGATGGCGGCGGCGCAAGCATAGGAACCGGCTTCGATCCGGTCGGGCATGACCCGGTAGGTCGCGCCATGCAGCCGCTTGACCCCATGGATGGTGAGATCGGAGGTGCCGATACCTTCAATCTCCGCTCCCATCGCCACCAACAGGTTGCACAGGTCGACGATCTCCGGTTCGCGTGCGGCGTTGAAGAGCTTGCATGTTCCGTTGGCGAGCACGGCTGCCATCACCGCGTTCTCGGTCGCGCCCACGGATACGACGGGAAAGTCGAACTCGCCGCCGGGCAATCCGCCTTCAGGCGCGGTCGCCTTCACGTAGCCTTGCGCCAGCTCGATCTTCGCCCCGAAGGCTTCAAGCGCCTTCAGATGCAAGTCGATGGGCCGGTTGCCGATGGCGCAGCCACCGGGCATGGACACGGTCGCCTCTCCCATGCGCGCAAGCATCGGGCCAAGCACGAGGATCGACGCGCGCATCTTGCGCACCAGATCGTATGGCGCGACGGTGGACGTGATGCGCGTCGCCTCCATGCTCATCACGCGCCCGAAATCTTCGGGCCGCGTGCCCTGGATGACGGTGGTGACCCCGAACTGGTTCATCAGGTGCTGGAAACCGTCGATGTCCGCCAGCCGCGGCAGGTTACGCAGCGTCACCGGCTCTTCGGTAAGCAGAGCGCAGGGGATCAGGGTGAGGGCGGCGTTCTTGGCCCCCGAGATCGGAATGGTGCCGGAAAGGCGGTTGCCGCCACGAATGATGAGTTTGTCCATGGCCTCTGCCTTTATCGTGTTTGCAGCGCCGCGCAAACGTCACATGGCAAGGTTACAACCCGCGCAGTTGACGGAAATGATAACGAGGGCCTAACCGGTACGTCATGAACAGCCAGAAACCGATCAAGAAGGCCGTATTCCCGGTAGCCGGGCTCGGCACACGCTTCCTTCCCGCGACAAAGGCGATCCCGAAGGAATTGCTGCCGATCGTGGATCGACCCTTGATCCAGTACGCCGTGGACGAAGCGCGCGAGGCGGGGATCGAGCAGATGATCTTCGTCACTGGCCGCGGCAAGACCGCGATCGTCGAACATTTCGACATGGCCTATGAACTCGAAAGCACGATGAACGAACGCGGCAAGGACATGAGCGTTCTCGACCCGACCCGTGCGACTCCAGGTGATATCATCACGGTCCGCCAGCAGGTTCCGATGGGGCTGGGTCACGCGATCTGGTGTGCGCGGGCCATTGTGGGGGACGAACCCTTCGCCATCTTCCTGCCGGACGAGCTGATGATCGGCCACAAGGGCGGCACCGGCTGCATGAAGCAGATGGTGGACGCCTATGAACAGGTCGGCGGCAATCTGATCAGCGTTCTCGAAGTCCCGATGGAGGAAGTCTCCAGCTATGGCGTGATTGACCCGGGCGCTGCGGACGGCGCCTTGACCGAAGTAAAGGGGCTGGTTGAGAAGCCGCCGGTCGAAAAGGCGCCCTCGAACAAGATCATTTCGGGCCGTTACATCCTGCAACCCGAAGTGATGCGCACGCTCGAAAATCAGGAGAAGGGCGCGGGTGGCGAAATCCAGCTGACCGATGCGATGGCACGGATGATCGGGACTCAGCCGTTTCACGCAGTCACCTTCGATGGCAAGCGTTACGATTGTGGCAGCAAGACGGGCTTCGTCGAGGCGACTTTGGCGCTGGCGCTTGAGCGCGAAGACATGGGCGCCGAGGTACGAGCGATAGCGGAGCGGCTTTTGGCGGGTTAGGCGCCGGAACTCACCGGTCGTAGTCGGGCTTTGCTAATGCGATCGGCATGGGGTTCAGCGCGACCCATTGGACCGCTAGCTCCATCAAGACCGCAGGATCGCCCCGCTTGCGCCGGATCTCGCTTGCCGCAACACGCGACCTGGCAAGCGCTTCATCCGGCAGCGGCATGCCCGATGCCATATGAGCGTCGAAAGCATCGACCATCTCGCGGTAGTTATCGTCCCAGTTGATCCCGCCGTTGCGGACAATCTCATCCGCGACACGCCCGGAAATGCGGATGACCTCGCCTTGCACCGTCGGCGCTGCACCCGTGCCGGGGACAAGCGCCTTCCAAAGCGCCTGATGCGCGTCTTGCCAGCCACCCTCAGGCAAGATGATCGGCTTGTCGATCGGGTGCAGATCCCGGCGGGGAACCGGGGGTACCGAGAACAACGCATACAGTCGCTCAAGTCCTGCGCTCGCTTCATCGACCGTGTCCGGATTGAAGTCGGCACGATGGAATTCGAAATTCTCCCCCAGCTTTCGTACCATTGCCTTGAGCGCGGGATCATCGGCCTCGCTGCGCGGAGCCTTGCCAATGAGCCGGGTGAACAGGCCGGGTTTCGGGCCTGCACCGCCGACCTCAAGCAGGAGTTCGGCCATCGGCGCCATGGCAGCGAGCGAGGCGTTGTTGCACTGTTGCAGTCCTGCTGCGAGCGGGGTCTGGCCATGCTGATCGCGCGCATTCCAGCGCGCCCCATGTTCCAGCAACAAGCGCGCGGCAGCGAGTTTCTGGACCCGAGCGGCAGCGTGCAGCGGGCTTTCAGCTCCGTCGGGGCGATCGACCTTGGCGCCAAGCTCGATGAGTACCGCAATGTCACCTTGCCAATGCCCGGCCCGCGAATGCAAAGGGGATCGGCCGTATCTGTCGGCTGCCTCAAGGTCGGCCCCTTCGGCGACAAGCCAGCGCGCGAGGTCATCAGGGCAATCTACATAGGCGAGTGCTGTGTGTTTCAGATAGCTCCCTTGGGCATCCAGCTCGCAGGCATCAAACACCGCACGCATGGCTGACAGATCACCGGACCGGAGGATCTCGTCAAACTCCTTGGGTAAAGTCTTGCGCTTGCGGGCCATGGTCGCGGATCTCCGGGTAGAGAAAGGGGCGCCGCAATGCAGCGCCCCATCTGGTTGCCAAATGCGGGGTCGGCTTAACCCTCGGCGCTCTGACTGTCGTCCTTGTTCGGAGCAGTCTTGCGCTGGTCCGCGACGAGCGCTTCCGCATCCGCCGGCGCCTTGCCGGTACCGAGGTCAACCCCGCCTACTCCGCTGGCCGCCCCGTTAACCAGACCCGAAAGATTGGAGCCATCAAGGCCCAGTTCCTTCATCAGCCCGTCAAGCACAGGAGCTTGCGCGCGATAGGCAAGCGCGGCTGACACGGCATCGGTCGCGAGGTTGCCGGTACCGCCGCCCGCAGCGCCCTTGCCGCCAGAACCGCCGCCATTGGTTAGCCCATCGACCTGCACGATCTTGATGGAATCGATCGCTTCCATCGGCTTCGCGCTTTCGCGAATGACTTCGGGCAGGACCTTGAGCAAAGCCAGCTTGGTCTGCAGGCTGATCTGATCCATCGAGAGGATGTTCGCGGCCTCGTTGACAGCGCGCTGACCGGCAGCCTCCACCTCGAAGCGAACGCGGGCCGCTTCGGCGCGCAGCTTTTCGGCTTCGGCCTCACCCTCGGCTTCGCGGCGGATCGCTTCGGCGCGGTTCAATGCGGCGTCACGCTCGGCCTCGGCATCGACCTTGATCTTGATCGCGTCGCGTTCGGCCTGTTTGGCCGCTTCGATCAGTTCGATTTTCTTCTGACGCTCGGCAATCTCGCTCTCACGTGATGTGGTGACGCGTTCCTCCGCCTCGACCGCCTTGGCGCGCGCATCGTCGGCTTCGGCTTTCGCCTGACTTTCTTCGCGGCTCTTGTTCTGCACCGCGATCTGCTGTTCCTGCCGGGCGATTTCCAGCGCACGCTGTTGGTCGATCCGCGCTTCCTCTACGAGACGATCAGCCTCGATCTGCTGGGCGTCGACCTGCTTCTTGGCTTCGATCCGTGCGGCGTCCGCTTCGCGCTGACGCTCCGCCTGCTCGCGGGCGATTTCGGACATTTGCGCAGCGCGACGGATTTCGACTTCGCGTTCCTGTTGGAGGCGGGCGTATTCCTTGTCGCGACCGATCTCGAAGCTGCGCTGATCGGCTTCCAGATTCTTCGTCTCGATCTGGACGCGGGTGTCCTGTTCGATGTCGTTGCGCAGCTTCTTGCGGGCTTCGATCTGCTCGGTCAGCTTGGTGAGACCTTCGGCGTCAAACGCGTTGTTGGCGTTGAAGTGTTCGATGCTGGTCTGGTCAAGCCCGGTGAGCGAGACCGATTCCAGTTCGAGTCCGTTCATCGCGAGGTCGTTGGATGAAACCTGCTGCACCTTCTGGACGAAATCGGCGCGCTGTTCGTGCAGTTCGTTCATGCTCATGCCGGCTGCGACGGAACGCAGCGCGTCGACGAACTTGCCTTCGACCAGATCCTTGAGAGCATCAGGCTGCATCGTGCGCATGCCCAAGGTCTGCGCCGCCATCGCGATTGCCCCGGCATCGGGGCGCACGCGAACGTAGAATTCCGCCTTCACGTCGATCCGCAACCGGTCGAGCGTGATCAGTGCCTCGGTATCCTTGCGCACCACGCTCAGCACGAGCGTGTTCATGTTCACCGGCATGGTTTCATGGAACACCGGCAGCACCAGCGCGCCGCCGTTCATCACCACCTTTTCACCACCGACACCGGTGCGAACGAAGGCGATTTCCTTCGATGCACGACGATAAAGGGTCGTGAGCATGATGAAGATGATAAGCAGCAGCGCGATACCGCCGCCGCCGATGGTGATGATCGTCCAAAGGTCCATATACTCTCCTGTCTAACTCTCTCGCGCTCTTAGCCTGCTCAGGGCCTCAGCATCGGGCTTTCGTATCGTACGCCGAAAAACACCTGCCCTTCGCGGCGCACCAGCATCACGGTTTCGCCTTCGGCCAGCTCTGCGGTGGGATCATGCGGTTCGACCATGACAAAATGAGGATGGCCGAATGCGTCTTTCACCTTGGCGCGCGCGGGCGATGCAGTGCGGGCTGTACCGGTCTGGATCACGGCATCGCGCCGAACCAGGCTTTCCAGATTGACCGCCGTGGATTCGTCCTTGGGAAGCAAGGCGCCGATCGGGCGCACAAACAGTCCGTTAAGCGGCAGCGCGGCAACGCCCGCCAGCAAAGCCGCAAAGCCGCCGCCAAGCGGCGCCCCCGTCATACCGCTGACAATCCATTGACCCACCACGCCGGTCACCGAAAAAATGAACAGCAGGCAGGAAAGCCAGATCAGAAACGGTACCTTGCCGAGCCCCAGCAGTGTGAACAGCCCGTCCATGAAGCCGCTGGCTTCAAGCCCGTCGGCAACATCGGCATCCATTTCGATCTCGATATCGTCGGCACCTTCGAACAGGTCGCCCGCACCGATTACCTGCAGAAACGCGATGACGAAGAGCGCAGCCAGAGCAATGGCAAACGGAAGGTTGTGCGACTCAAGCAGGATCATCGGATTTCACCTGCAAAGGAGCGCGCCGCAAAGCTAGCAGCGATGTTGTTGCTGATTTTTCCCATAGGGAAACAACTAGCGCAATCAGGCGAAAAAGACCAGATAATTCGTATTTGAGTCGCAATAAAACACAATGCGAAACTTTTGTTCGCAATCGATCTTGTTTTATTACGGCGCGACCCCATATCCAGTGCTTACCCCGCCCTGATCTTCAGTGGAAGCGTCTTCAACCCACCGACAAACGTGCTGGTCGCCCGTTTTGCTTCACCGGCAGGTTCGACCGTTCCAACTCGGTCAAGCAATACTTCGAACAGAATGCGCATTTCGAGCCGCGCCAGGTGCAGGCCCAGGCATTGATGCGCCCCGGCACCGAACGCCAGATGCCGGTTTGGCGAACGCGAAGCATCAAACTTGCGCGGATTGCCGAATTGAGCCGGGTCATGATTGGCGGCGACGTAATTGATCATCATCCAGTCGCCCGCCTTGACCTGTTGCCCGCCAATTTCGACATCGCATGCCGCCGTGCGCATGAAGTGCTGCACCGGGCTGGTCCAACGAATCGCTTCCTCAACAATCCCGGGTAGCAGCGAGCGATCTGCCTTTACCCGCGCCCATTGTTCGGGATCATTCGCAAGCGCCTGCATTGCCCCTGCCGTGCTTGCCGACGTGGTGTCGTGGCCCGCCGTGGCGACGATGATGTAATACCCGGCCATATCGCGCGGCGGCAGCGGCTCACCATCCACCAGCGCATTGGCGATAACGCTGGCGACATCATCGGTCGGGTGGCGCCGCCTGTCCTCGGCTATCCCGGCAAAGTAATCCTCGAAGGTCTTCACCGCTCCTGCAACAATCTGCACCACCTGTTCCGGGGTCATGTTGTCCATGCCCGTCCCCGAAAGGTCCTTGTCCTGCCCGCCGAACAATTGCTGGGTAAGCATTTGCATGCGCGGCTCGTCCTCAGGCGGCACCCCGAGGATCTGCATCACCACGCGCAGCGGGTAGGGCCCGGCCACCTCCTTGACGAAATCCAGCTCCGGTCCGGCCGCGATCATCCGATCAACGGTCCTGTGCGCAAGCTCCCGGATCTCCGCTTCGATCCGTGCGAGATTGCGCGGCATGAACCAGTCCTGCGTCAGCTTGCGGTACTTGGGGTGAATTGGTGCATCGAACACCACCAATGAATCCACCAGCATATTGGAACCCGTCGCCGCACGGGAGAACTCGATAGCCTGGTTGAAGCTGAAGACCACCGGGCGGGGGTTGTTGAGGAATGTCGCATTATCCTTCGAAATGCGCATCACATAGTCATAGGCCGTGACAAGCCAGAAGGGTTCGAACAAACCCTCGATCTCGGGAACCACCTTCGCCACAGGGGTAGTGCCCCGGATATGGTCGAATGTGTCGAGCAGCCCGTTCCATTCGGCGTAGGAATGAGGATCGATCACCGCCTTGGCGAGATCGGTCGGCAGGATGGCAGTTTGGCTCACGACGCGGCTTTCGCCGCATATTCATCGCGCAACTCGCGCTTGTAGAGCTTGCCGTTCGCCTCTCGCGGGAGATCGGGACGGAAATCGAACAGCTTCGGCATCTTGATCCGCGACAGGCTTGGGGCGAGGAATTCGCGCAACTCCGCTTCAAGCGCGTCGCCCGCGTCTGCCATGTCGCGCGGCTGCACCACCGCGACCACCTTTTCCCCCAGATCCGGGCAAGGCGCGCCAATTACGGCAGCATCCATGATCTTCTCGTGCGTCACCAGCAGGTTCTCGATCTCCTGCGGATAGATGTTCACGCCGCCAGAGATGATCATGTGGCTCTTGCGATCGGTAAGGTAGAGGAATCCGTCCGCATCGACATGGCCGATATCACCCAAGGTCATCCAGCCTTTCGGATGCATCGCTTCGCGGGTCTTCTCCGGATCGTTGTGGTAGGTCGGCAGAAGATCGTTCTCGAAATAGATCAGGCCGTCCTGACCCGCGGGCAATTCCTCGCCATCGGGGCCGCAGATATGCAGCTTGCCATAGATCGGCACCCCGACAGTGCCGGGATGGGCGAGCCATTGCTCGCTCTTCACCAGCGTCATGCCGATGCTTTCGCTGCCGGCATAATATTCATTTACGATCGGACCCCACCATTCGATCATTTCGCGCTTGATCGGTACAGGGCAAGGCGCTGCGGCGTGAAGTGCGCGCTGGTGGCTGGACAGATCATAGCGCTGGCGGACCTCTGGTTCGAGCTTCAGGAAGCGCACGAAATGCGTGGGCACCCATTGGCTGTCGGTCACCCGGTATTTCTCGATCGCGGCAAGGGCAGCCTCGGGATCGAATTTTTCCATCACAACAATTGTCGCGCCCAGACGGTGAGCGACAGAACACCAGCCAATGGGCGCTGCATGATACAGCGGCGCGGGGGAAAGATAGACCATGGAGCCGTCGGCAGGCATCCCTGCCCCCATGGTCGCCAGCCCCATCAAGGGCACAGGCGCAAAGGGATCGGGATCCGCGGGCGGCGCCGGGCGAATGCCTTTCGGGCGCCCAGTCGTACCGGACGAATACAGCATCACCATACCCGCACTCTGATCGGCGATCGGCTCAGCAGGCTGGGCTGAGAGTTCCTGATGAAAGCTCTCGCCAGCATCTCCATCAACGACGAGAATGGGCAATTCGGGGCATTCGGCACGAATTCCGTCGAGCACGCCGCGATAGGCATCCGACGTGATCAGAAACTTCGCTTCGCTGTCTTTCAGGATATAGGCGATTTCGGGTGCGGTCAGCCGGGTCGAAATCGGCACCAGCATCGTCCCTGCACGCTGGGAACCCCAGATCAGCGTGAAATACTCAATTCGATTTTCGAGCAGTACCGCAAAGGCATCGCCGACGCCCAATCCCCGCGCGCGCACCACATGGGAAAAGCGGTTCGATGCGTCGTCCATCTCCTTGAACGTCATCTGCGCACCGCTGCCGGACATGATGACGGCGGGGTGATCAGGACGACTCACGGCATACGCAACCGGATGCAGATTCATTTCAGATTTTCTCCCATGCAGCGCGGTGCGGATTCAATGCACACGCGCCTCTCTCTTGCGCAAAACTAGCGGGAGCGGCGGAGCACTCAAGCGAAAACGGAGCCTGCGAATGCTGCCTCATGCAACCGGATCAGTTACGAAAAAAGGCGGCGGGAAAACCCGCCGCCTATACTCGGACACCCTCTCCAATGTCCGACCCGCTTCCAGGCGGGCTATCTCGTCTTGGCAGCTCAGGGGCCGCCCGCCGCTCCTGCGCGGCGACGTCCGGGCAGCAAGTCTACGCTGCTGGTTGCCATGCGCATTTGCGCTTCGGTTTCTACCATATAGGGAATTGGATTGACTGCAACCCCATCAACACGAACTTCGTAATGAAGGTGCGGCCCGGTCGACCGGCCAGTGGAACCGACATAACCGATCAAGTCACCTTTCTGGACACGTTCACCCGCAGCGACCGCAAGGCGCGACAGGTGCGCATAGCGCGTTTCCAGTTCGGCCCCGTGATCGATGCTGATGTAGAGGCCATAGCTTGAAAACCAGTCGGCACGGCTGACAAGACCATCTGCCGTTGCATAAACCGGAGTGCCCGTCGGAGCGGCGAGGTCAACCCCGTTGTGCTGGCGGCGTGAACGCAGGACCGGATGGTCGCGCATTCCATATCCGCTGGTCAGGCGCGCAGTGCTCAGCGGCATGAGCGAGGGAACGGAAACCGTTGGACGCTCAAAGGCAGGTGAAGGCGCGCCCGGCGCTCGCGGGCCGGCATTGTCGAGCGAAGTCCAGCTGGCGAAGAGTTCACGGAAACGGTCATCACTGGAAGTCAGAGTGTCGCCGGAGGCGTCACGAACGGGCTCGGCCACATCGGCAGAAGCAACCGCATTGGCAGATGAACTTGCAGAAACCGGGCTGGTGGCCATCAGCGAAATGGCGGCGCCAAATGCTGCGGCAATCCTGAAAACTGGACGCTTGAAAAGCGAATTCATACAGACCCGGTCCTGACTGGCTATTGCCATTCCTCGTTCGATCAAGAGCGCCAATTCTTGTTTTATGCAGGCAAACGGAGCTGCCCGGACGTCTCGATCTTGTTGGCGGACGCCTGAACGCCCTTGGTGGTGAAGGCAGTTATCGACGCGATTCGTTAAAGCGCAACATCTGTATAAAAGTCCCGCGACAAACCGGCTGCAAGACGCGCTGAGTCGTTGAACGGTGGCTTAACCGGCCCTCGGAAGTGCTCCCGAACCAAGGATTTCCACGTAGCTTGCGGTGACTCGTCGCGTCCCTCGGCAACCTTCAGAAAGTGCTTGGTGCCGAATCCGACATGGCGAATTTCGTCGTCAAGGATGCGCGCAAGAATCTTCGCGCCGTGTTCATCACCTGCCGCCTTGACCCGTTCCAATGTCGCAGGTGTGACATCAAGTCCGCGCGCCTCCAGCACCATCGGAACTACAGCGAGGCGTGCGGCAACGTCATGCCGGGTTTCATGCGCCGCCTGCCACAATCCGCCATGAGCAGGCAAAGCACCATAGTGGCTGCCTAGAGTTCCGAGCTTTCGGTCAAGCAGTGCGAAATGCATCGCCTCATCGCCCGCAACGGACAGGAAATCGGAGACAAACTCATCCCCCATCTCGGCTCCGAAACGCCCTGCCATATCAAGCGCGAGGTCAATCGCGACAAATTCAATATGCGCCAGGCTGTGCCAGAGCGCGATGCGCCCTCGCTCGGAACCGAACTTGCCGCGCTTGGGCACTTGGCCAGGCGCAAGCAATTCCGGGCGCTCAGGACGCGCCGGCTCCTCCGGCATCTTGGCTCCGAATTCGGGTGTGAGCTGACCTCTGCGCCAGCGGCGGGCAACATCCCGCGCAGCAAAACACTTGGCGATCGGGTCGCCAGTCAACAACGCATCGCGAATGGCACTGGAAACGCTTTGCATCGACGCGATCAGAGCGCCTTTGCCGCGGCCAAGACCTCTTCGGCGTGGCCCTTGACCTTGACCTTGTTCCAGACCTGAGCGATTTTTCCATCGGCATCAAGGAGATAGGTGCTGCGGACCATGCCCATATAGGTCTTGCCGTACATTTGCTTTTCGGCCCAAACCCCAAGCGCATCGGCCAACCCTGCTTCTTCCGGATCGCTGGCGAGCGGCGCCTTCAGATCATGCTTGGCAATGAATTTCTGGTGCTTCTTGGCAGGGTCCTTGCTCACACCCAGCAGCCTTGTACCAGCAGCGGCGAATTCATCGACGAGTGCGGAGAAATCCTTGTTCTCGGTGGTGCAGCCCGGGGTGTCGTCTTTCGGGTAGAAGAAGATGACGAGCTTTTCGCCCTTGAAGTCCGACGGCTTCACCGTTCCGCCGTCTGGGGTCTCCATCGCGATATCAGGGATGGCATCGCCAACCGAGGGAAAGTCACTCATTGTCTGTCTCCAATGTCTGATCGAATGTCTGCGCCCATGCATGGGCAACGGATGAACGGGCAACGGCAAGATCGTTCAGCAGTTCCGAATAGCTGGACCTTGCGCAAGCATGCACCAGCGCCTGTCCAGCGGCGGCTGGCGGCTCAAGTCCATCGGGGGCAAGCAGGCGCCCGGAAACAAGGATGTCGGTCATCAGGAGGAAAGCAGGCAAGAGCGCATCTGGGACAAGCCCATGCCGCTCCAGCGCCCTGATCGCATCCGGCAAGGCAGGACTGAGCAAAGTCGGGTCGGCCTCAGCCAGCCGCGATGCATGTTGCAACTGGAGGCAATGGACGAGGAACTCGACATCAACCAGACCGCCACGCAACAGCTTCACGTCAAGCGGACCACGGGGCGGCTTATGCTCTGCCATCTCGCCGCGCATCGTCAGGATTGCTGTGCGGACTTCTTCCAAGTCGCGTGGTTGAGCGAGGACATCGGAGAAAACGTGCGCCAGCCGCTCCCGAGCAGGTTCAGGGCCGACCAGCACCCGTGCCCGGGCCAAAGCCATATGCTCCCAGGTCCACGCGCTCTCTTTCTGGTACTTCTCGAACGCATCAATCGACACCGCCAGCGGGCCTTGATTGCCCTGCGGGCGCAGTCGTGTGTCCACTTCGTACAATGCGCCCTGCGCGGTCGGCACCGAAAGCGCTGCCGTCACACGGCTGGCGAGGCGGTTGAAATAGAGCGTCCCGCCGAGCGGCCGTTTGCCATCGGATTCGCGCGAATAATCCCCTGAGAAAAGGTAGATCATATCTAGATCAGAGGCATGGGTCAGCGCTCCGCCTCCCAGCCGACCCAGCCCGAGGATCACCAGCTCGTTATCCGAGATGCGCCCGTGGACGCGCGCGAATTCCTCTTCGGCTGCCTGTGCGGCCGTCAGGATTGCCGCTTCGGCCAGACGTGACAATCCGCCAGCGATGTCGGGCGGATTGTGGCGCGCCTCTATCAATTGCACGCCGAGCGCAAACCGATACTCGCTCGTAACCTGCCGAATGCCGTCGAGCGTGGCTTCGTAATCGTCGCGGGGCGCGCGCTGGCGCATCAAGGCCGTCAATTCTGATACCGAAGCCGGAAGCTCCATCGAGGAATCATCGATCAGGACATCGAGCAATCCGGGGTGACGACCGAGGTCATCGGCCAGTGTCGGCGACAGCGTAAGGGTCGACAAAAGCCTGCTCAGCAGCGCCGGGCGGGCATTCAGGAGATGGAACAGGTTGATTGCCGAGCCCGCCTGCTCCAGCAGTCGCTCCCAGCGCGCCAATGCATGGTCGGGATCATCAGCCTCGACGAAAGCCTTGGCCAGAACCGGGATCAGCCCATCGAAGGCTGACAACGCCTGTGGTGAACGCAAGGCCTGATATCGCCCGTCACGCCAGCTTTCGATCCTTTCGGCAAGCTGTTCGCGCCCTGAAATCCGCTCCGGCAACGCAATGTCACCGATCCGTTCGATCACCGGCGCAGGTGAAACCGGACGGGCAGCCTGCGGCTTCGGATCGCCGATCAGCCGATCATAGCTGCTGGCCACGCGCGCGGTGATCTCAACCAATTCGTTCACCAGGGCCTCACCGCTGCCGAGCCCGTCCAACCAGGCGACATTATCCAGCGCCTCCCCATCGGGCAGGGAGTGGGTCTGCCGGTCGCCCACCATTTGCAGCCGGTGCTCGATGGTGCGGAGCCTGTCATAGGCTACGCCCAGCATCTCTGCCTCGGCAGCTTCAATCCGGCCCGCCGCTGCCAGTGCGTCAAGCGCCGCGCGGGTGCCCTTGACCCTTAGCGAACGATCACGCCCGCCATGGATCAGCTGATTCGTCTGGACGAAGAATTCGACTTCGCGAATCCCGCCCCTGCCGCGCTTCACATCGAAGCCGGGAGCGGGTTTCAGTGATCCTTCGTTGCTCTGCCGGATACGCAAGGTGAGCGCGCGGATTTCCTCAATCGCGCCGAAATCGAGCAATGATCGCCACACGAATGGTGAGATCTCCGACAGGAAAGCTTTCCCCGCAGCGATATCAGCCGCCGCCGCGCGAGCTCGAATGAAGGCGGCGCGTTCCCACGCCAGAGCTTGCCCCTGGTAATGCGTACGCGCCGTCCCGACAGGCACGACCAGCGGGCTGATCTCGCTCGCGGGCCGCAATCGGAGATCGACGCGCAGGACGTATCCCTCGGGGGTGGTATCAGAAAGCAGCTTGATGACCCGCCTCGCATAACGCTGCGCAGCTTCGCCGGGGTCTTCGTTTGCGCGGCATGGCAGCCGGTCGCGATCGTACAGCAGGATGGGATCGATATCGGACGAATAGTTGAGCTCGCCCGCGCCTTGTTTACCCAAAGCCAGCGCGATCATGCCGTAAGCATGCCGTTCTCCGGTTCGTTCACCAATGGCAGTCCTGATCGCGGTGTCCAGCGCGTGATCTGCAAAATCGGTAAGTTCCTTTACCACCCGAGCAAGATCGAAAGCTCCGGCAAGGTCGGCGATGGCAACGGTGGTCGCCAATCCAAGGCGTTGCCGACGCAACGAGACGGCAGGATCATCCGAGCCTTCGCCTTGCGCCCTTGTCCAAGCGAGGGCTTCCTCGCACCTGCCATCGCTCAAGAGCGCATCGAGTTCAGGTTGCCGTTCAAGGGCCCGGGCAAGAAATGGCGCATGGCTGCGCGCACGCGCCAGCGCTGCGATCCAGTCGGGTTCGGCAGGTTTCGCCATCTCGCCATAGTCCTTGGCCAAGCCGCTTGCGACCCGCAAGCCCATCTGCGAAAGGGTCGCCACGAATTTTTGCGATGAGAGGACATTTCGATGATCAAACGGGCATTGATGCTGGCCAGCCTTGCCGCCGGGGCGCTGACCCTGTCGGGTTGCGAGGATCTGATGACGGGCTCTGCGCCCGAGCTCGACATTCCCGAGATCGCCGCCGGTGAAATCTCGCAGGAAACCATGGTCGACATTACCCGCCAGCTGTCCTCAGATGAATTCGGAGGCCGGATGCCCGGCACTAAGGGCGAGGAACTGACGGTTGCCCTGTTGACGGAACGCTTTGCCGCTGCCGGCTTGCAGCCCGGCAATGGTGACAGCTGGGTTCAGGAAGTTCCTCTGGTCGAAATAACCGGCAGCAACTTCGCTCCGCTTACCATCACCAATGGCGAAACCGATCTGGTCTATGATTACGGCAGTGAATGGACCGGCGTGACCTATCGCGAAGATGCGCAAACCCAGCTTGCCAACAGCGAAATGGTGTTTGTCGGATACGGCATCAATGCACCGGAGCGCGGCTGGAACGACTACGAAGGGGTCGATGTCAAAGGCAAGACGGTGGTCATCCTCGTCAATGATCCCGACTGGGAATCCGAAGGTCTCGAAGGGCCGTTCAACGGCAAGGCAATGACGTTCTATGGCCGCTGGACCTACAAGTATGAAGAAGCCGCAAGGCAAGGTGCCGCGGCCGCGTTGATCGTTCATGACACGGCTCCGGCCAGCTATGGCTGGAACGTCGTTGAAAGCTCATGGGGCGGACCGCAGGCCTATGCGGCGCGTGGGGACAATCCGCCGCCGATGACACTGGTGAACGGTTGGGTGCAGAAGGATGTAGCTGGAGAAATCCTGGCTGCCGCGGGGCAGGATCTGGATGCTCTTACAAAGGCGGCGAAGGCCAAGGGCTTCAAGGCTGTCGAACTTGGCATGACGGCATCAACGAGCTTCCAGAACTCCATGCGCAGCTTCAAGTCGCAGAACGTGATCGGCGTGCTTCCGGGCAGTGAGGCGCCCGACGAATACGTGCTCTATGCCGCACACTGGGATCATCTGGGCACCTGCAACCCACCGGCTGAGGACGGCGACAACATCTGCAATGGTGCGGTGGACAATGCCACCGGGACGGCCGCACTGGTCGCCCTTGCCGAGGCGCATTCGAAGGCAGGTGCGCCCAAGCGCAGCCTCGTCTTCCTTGCGGTGACAGCAGAGGAATCCGGTCTGCTTGGCGCGCATTTTTACGCCACCAATCCGGTATTCCCGCTCGATCAGACGGTGGGCGGGGTCAACATGGACGCCTTCCTGATTGCCGGCCCGTCCAAGGACGTGACCGTGGTCGGACCCGGAAAATCGCAGCTGGATCAATTTCTTGAAGCCGCACTGGTGGCCGACGGACGGGTGGCGACACCCAACCCCAATCCCGAAGCGGGCTATTACTACCGTTCCGATCACTTCGCCTTCGCCAAGCAGGGTGTGCCCATGCTTTACGTCGATGGCGGGGAAGACCTGATTGAAGGGGGTCGCGAAGCTGGCAAGGCGATTTCCGAGGAGTATCGCGCTAACCGCTATCACGGACCAAAGGACGAGTTTGACGAGAACTGGGACTGGTCGGGCGTGATGGCTGATCTCCAGTTGATGTACCGCCTCGGCCGGATGATGGCGATGAGTTCGAGCTGGCCAAATTGGGTCGAAGGCGACGAATTCCGCGCCATCCGCGACGAAAGCTGCGCTGCATCCGCCTCGGGTTGTTGAACGGGGCTGAAGGCAGCACAAAAGCCGCATAAGGGGGCTGAGACCGGAGATGGCGTATTTGATGCCCCCTGAATGGGCGGCGCAGGATTGGCTGTGGATCGGCTTCCCGCATCTTGCCGATGAGTGGCCCGGCTGGCTGGAGCCGGCGCAGGTCCAGATCGCGGCTTTCGCAAGTGCAGTTACCGAAAGCGGTCAGGAAGTCCGGCTGCTGGTCCGCGACGAAGCAAATGCCACGCGGGCCCGGCAATTGGTGAGCGGGAAAGTGCGGCTCGAACAGCGCGTCTATGGCGATGTCTGGCTGCGCGACACCGGGCCTCTGATCGTCAATGCTGGCGGAGCCCGATCGGCGTGGCGTTTCGGCTTCAATGGCTGGGGCGGCAAGTATTTGATGCCGGGCGACCAGACGATTGGCGCCGAACTCGCACAGGATGCCGATTTGCCGCTCCAAACCTCGGCCATGGTGCTCGAAGGCGGTGCGCTCGATGGTGATGGCACCGGGCTTGTCGCCACCACGGAGCAGTGCCTGCTCAACCCCAATCGCAATCCCGGCATGTCACGCACGGAGATCGAGGCCGAATTGTCGCGCACCCTGGGTTTTGACCGGGTGTTGTGGCTGGGCGACGGATTGATCAACGATCACACCGATGGCCATGTCGACAATCTTGCGCGCTTCGTTGGCACCAACCGGCTGATCGTACCCGAAGCCACCGGCAAGGATGATCCCAACGCCGCAATCTATGCCGATGCAACGGCGCGGGCGGAGGCATTCGGCGTCGAAGTGGTGCGCATTCCCTCGCCCGGTTTGATTACCCGCGAGGGCGTGATCGAGCCCGCCAGCTACGTCAATTTCGCGATCACCACGCATCTGGTGGTCGTGCCGGTTTTCGGATCGCCGCATGACGAGGCCGGGGTTGCGGCGATAGCCGCGCTGTTCCCCGACCGCGAGACGGTCGGACTTCGGGCCGAAGCCGTATTGGCGGGCGGGGGCGGCTTTCACTGCGCCAGCCAGCAAATGCCGAAGGCTTAACGATCCCTTAGGACTTTTTCGCGATCCTCTTCGTATGAGCCGAGCGATTGCCCTTTCCCGCGCAGCCTATGACGAGGCCGACCGCCGTCAACGCGACGCGTTGAGCAGCGCGATCGTGCTGGGATGCGCCGCCGCTCTCATCTTCGCTGGCAAGGTTCTGCCCTTCTAAAGCAGTTTCAGCAGGGCAGCGATGGCTGCCGCGCCCAGCACCATTCCGACCAATGTGCGCCATACCGGATCGCTGACGGCGCCACTTGCGCGTTCGCCCAAGCGGTTGCCGGCAATGACTGCCGGAAACAGCAGCAGCGACAGCAACAGCAGCTCAAGCGCCATCACGCCTGTCAGAACCCCCGATATCAGACCCGCTCCGCCCGCGATCGTGAAGATCAGCATCATCGAAGTCTTGGTCGTTTCACGCGGCAAGTCCCGCCCGACATAATAGGGCACGACCGGAGGGCCCGGCATCCCCGCGTATCCAGTCATCAATCCGCTGATCAGACCAACCCCGCCGGTAGTGATTACCCCCGGCTGCACGGACGAACGGCGCGGCAGGAGGATTGCCAGGAACGCGCTCAGGGCAATCAGCGCGATGATCAGCCGGGCGAGATCGGCGCCGGTCGCCGCAAGCGCGAGAAGGCCGAACGGCGTCGCAAGCAGGCACACCGCGCCAATCGTCCAGGCCGAGGGCTCCGCTCCGCGCACAAGCCGGGGAAGCTCAATCGCGCCGATCAGCAGCGACAGGCCATTGCCGACCAGCACAGCCTCCACCGGGTTAAGCGCCAGCGCAAGGATCGGCACCAGCAGGATCGCCATGCCGAACCCGGTGAGCCCGCGCACAAAAGCCGATGCCAGCGTCGCGACAAGCGCGATCGCGATCTGGACTGCGCTCAAGCCGTCAAGAAATTCCAAGCTGTCAGGCCTTCAGATCAGGCGGGGTCGCCGCATCGCGCAGCATGGTGATCGCTTCATCAAGGCTCATCACCTTCTGGTGCTGCTCGCCCAAGGTGCGCACTGCGACACTGCCTTCCTCGGCTTCTCGCTTGCCGACGACCAGCAGGTGCGGGACTTTCGCAAGGCTGTGTTCGCGCACCTTGTAGTTGATCTTTTCATTGCGCGTGTCGGTTTCGACGCGGATGCCTGCCGCCTTCAGTTTCGCGGTGACCTCCGCCGCGTATCCGTCAGCGTCGGACACGATGGTGGCCACCACCGCCTGAACCGGCGCGAGCCATGCGGGGAGACGCCCGGCAAAGTGCTCGATCAATATGCCGATGAACCGCTCGTACGAACCGAAGATCGCGCGGTGCAGCATGACAGGGCGATGCTTCTCGCCGTCTTCACCAATGAAATTCGCATCGAGCCTTTCGGGTAGCACACGGTCTGACTGGATCGTGCCGACCTGCCAGGTGCGCCCGATCGCATCAGTCAGGTGCCATTCGAGCTTTGGGGCGTAGAACGCGCCCTCGCCGGGCAGTTCCTCCCACTCCAGCCCGTTGGCGGTCAGTGCGTCGCGCAGTTCCTGCTCCGCCTTGTCCCAGTCTGCGTCCGAACCGAAACGCTGCTCAGGGCGCAACGCCAGCTTGATATCATAGGTGAAGCCAAAGTCCTTGTAGACGCCGTCGGCCAGCGAGATGAACGCCTGCACTTCCGACACGACTTGCGCTTCGGTGCAGAAGATATGCGCATCGTCCTGCGTGAACTGGCGCACGCGCATCAGCCCGTGAAGCGCGCCGTGCGGTTCGTTGCGGTGGCAACAGCCCATTTCGCCCAGCCGGATCGGCAGATCGCGGTATGAAGTGATGCCCTGTTTGAACACCAGCACGTGCGCCGGACAGTTCATCGGCTTCAATGCCATCCAGTCGGCGTCCTTGGAGACAAGCTCCGCGCCTTCATCGGTGTTGGGCACCTCGTCGGGGATGACGAACATGTTTTCGCGGTACTTGCCCCAATGGCCCGATTGCTCCCACTGGCGCGCATCCATCACCTGCGGCGTCTTGATCTCGCGGTAGCCCGCGCCGTCCATCTTGCGGCGCATGTAGGCCTCCAGCTCGCGCCAGATGCGGTATCCCTTGGGGTGCCAGAACACGCTGCCGTGGGCCTCTTCCTGCAGGTGGAACAGATCCATCTCGCGGCCCAGCTTGCGATGGTCGCGCTTGGCGGCTTCCTCCAGCCGGGTGAGGTGGGCGTTAAGCTGTTTCTTGTTGAGCCAGCCGGTGCCGTAGATGCGCGTCAGCTGGGCGTTCTTCTGGTCGCCGCGCCAGTATGCCCCGGCGGTGCGCATCAGCTTGAAGGCATCGGGATCAAGCTTGCCGGTGGAGGCAAGGTGCGGGCCACGGCACATGTCGAGCCAGTCGTCACCCGACCAGTAAACCGTCAGCTCCTCGTTCTCGGGAAGCTCCTTGGCCCATTCGGCCTTGAAGGCTTCGCCTTCGGCCTCCCATTTCTCGATCAGCTGCTGGCGGCTCCACACTTCTCGGCGCAGTGGCTTGTCGGCGCGGATGATCTCGCGCATCTTTTCCTCGATCGCGGGCAAGTCATCCATGCCGAAAGGCTCGCGGTTGGCGGGGGCCATGACGTCATAATAGAACCCGTCGTCTGTCGCCGGGCCGAAAGTGATCTGCGTGCCGGGCCAAAGCGCCTGCACCGCTTCGGCGAGAACATGCGCGAAGTCATGCCGCGCCAATTCGAGCGCGTCCTCCTCGTCACGCGAAGTGATCAAAGCCAGCTCTGAATCTCCTTCGAACGGGCGGTTGAGATCGCGCACTTCGCCATTGACCCGCGCGGCAAGCGCGGCCTTGGCAAGGCCGGGACCGATTGCTGCGGCAACGTCGGCCGGGGTCGAACCCGGTTCCATTTCGCGCACCGATCCGTCGGGCAGGCTGATCTTGAGCAGTTCCGTCATCGTATCCGTTCCGTTTCGTATGGCGCGCGCCCTGCCACAAAGGGGCGCATACCGGAAGAGCGGTGTTGCAGTGCGAACGATTTCGGGAGGACACCGCGCCACCCGAAACCGGATGGCGAGAGCGCTGGACCTAACCCAACAACAACAACCGCCCCCGGAAAGCCGAGGTTGTCGTGGTGGTAGTCAAGGTGAGCATCGATGCCATGGGAGGGTTAGATAGCGACGCCCGGTTGCGATGTCATTACCCATCTCGAAACCGCCCAAAAGGGAAAGCGTTGGCTCCAAATTGGAAAGTTTGTTGGTCATTATATACTTGAGAAAGCAACATGGATTCACTTGATAAATCGGGATAGGCCGATATCGACCAAGGCGTGCGTATGGTGCGCAGTTGGCTGGATGAAAACTGGGGTTCTATTCAGGAGGGCGGTGAGCCGGGTCTCCGCCCTCTAGTTGAAGCCTTGCTATCGCTAGGCCGTATTGATGAATATCGTCGTCAGTGAACCCGCTTTGAGCCATCACCTTGTCAAACGCGGGCATAAATTCTTCTTTGTAGTAATCCGTGATTGTGCGGTGTTTCACGGTGAATTTGTTCTTGACCTCTCTTGATACCAGCACCCAGGGCTGATCGATCTTGTGGAAGGTTATGAAGCCGTGGGCTATGGCATTCCGCCCGGCAAGATTCTGAAATTCGCGGATTGCATCGACAAGCGGCTGCAATTGTTCGTCACCGTTTGCGAGCGATGCCAAGAGATTGAATTTCGCCCCTGCCCCAAGTGGCGCGCAAACGATGCATGATTGTTTGAGGTCTATATCAAGCTGCTTTTGGATGTGCATTTCCATGACAAGCTCGACATTGGCCCACATCATAAGCACATTGCCTAGTGTGGACATTTGAGCGCGAGCGCGCTGCATTACATCTTCGGGAAAATCACCCATGACAGACACCGATCAGATTGAAGAAGACGAGGTGCTCAAGCGTATGCTGGCCACCCCGCACAAGAAACACGAACCCACCACGCCATTGGGTCGGCGGCGTTGGCGGGATAGGAAAAACGGGGTCGGCCCGAAGGCCGACCCCGCCAAGAATTAGAAGAGGCAGGGCTGATTAGGGTCAGCCCCACGCTTCCCGGTTTTCACTTCGGACACACGTCCTTGGTTCCAACCAAGATCAGCCGCGATATCATGCTGAAACTCGCCATTGGCGAGCCTTCGCTTAACTTCGCGGAAGACTTCTGGAGAGTAAGGTGCCCTTTCAGGGCGCTTTGGTCGTTCAACAATCATGGCTTTTTCCTTGCCTATGTGACGACCGGCTTGACGGGGCGAATCCCGCAAGTGTAGGACAAAACCAACACCGGGGTTTTTCCCGCTCCTGCTTGCCGGCCAAGGTTTCAGCAGGAGTTGCCCCGGCCATAGGCCCCCGGTGGTAGGACACCGGGGGCTTAGCCTTTCAGGGGCAATCAAAATGTATTGTAGGGAAACAAACTACGGAATCGAAGGCAAGCGGGTATGATTCGGCGGGGATAAACCGTGCAAAATCCGAGTCGAGCCAACGACTTAACGCGTCCAGCGCTTTCGCCTCTCCCCGATCTTGCGGGGAAGGTCTGGCCTAAGCGGCGAGGGCTTCGCCAATCCGCCGATAGGTAAGGCGCTTGCCAGCAATGCCCTTGAGGGCAATGTCGGCGCGTTCACGGTCTTCGACACCGCGACCCGAACGGTTCGAGTAACGGAAGTCAAATTCGGCAAGATAGCGGTGCAGGTGTTGCTGTCCGCAGTGCTGATAGATGCCGCGCATGCCGCGCTTGAAGATGCCAAAGAAGCCTTCAATCGTGTTGGTGTGGGCGGTGCGGTCATTGGCGCTGACATATTCGTCTTGGGTGTGATTGATCCAAATGTGCTTGGAGAACTCACGGCCTACGGGGCGGTATGCCTTGTTGTCGTCAGTCAGAAGGCGCGATTGGCGGTCAACATTAGTCTTGAGGTAAGTGCCAATGTCTTCGCTCGTGAATGAGCCGTTGAACACGATTGAGGTTGAGCGGCCCGTCTTGCGATCCACAAGCGAGACGATGCGGTTCATGTTGTGGATGGCCATGCGAGATTGCGGCTTGGTCTTGTCCTTGCCGTAGTAAGTTTCATCGGCCTCAATATCATGGCCGGGGCCGCCCATAGGGCCGTTATCGGTCTTCATGGCTTCACGGATGCGGTGAGCCATGAACCAAGCGGTCTTGTAGGTAACGCCAAGCATACGGTGAAGCTGGTGGGCGCTGATGCCCTTCTTGCTGGCACACATGAGATGCGTGGCGAGAAGCCATTTATTGAGAGGAACCTTGGAACGCTCAAACACGGTGCCGACAGTGACGGTGTATTGCTTGCGGCACTCATTGCACTGAACAACGCCGGGGCGGTGCTTGCCGCCTTCAAGGCGCGTTTGGTTGTCACCTGATCCGCAATGAGGGCAGACAGACCCGTGCGGCCAGTGCAGCCTTTCGAGATACTCACGGGCTGCGTCGGCGTTCTGGAAGCGCGGCTCAAAGAGGTTCGTGTTCGTCATGTCTTCACACTAGCTGTGAGGGCTGCTTTGTCAAGTATATAATGACCAGTGAGCTTGACATTTGCGCGAATCAGTGACAAGCATCCTTTCCATAGTTGAAAGGAAGCTTTACGATGAGCAATATTGGAAAAGCCTTGCTGTGGGCAGCGGGCATCATCGCAGCCGCGGTATTCATGCAGGCGCAGGGGATGAGCGACGGCGCGAGCTTCGGCGTGATCGCCGGCCTCTCCGGCGCCGCCTGGAGCTCGCTCAACGCCGAAACAGGCTGCGGGCGGAGCTGCCTGCAATGAGCGCGACAGGAATTACCTCAAGCAAGGCCTGTCTGGTCGCGGCCGGCTCCTCGGTACTCAGCGCGCTGGCGTTGCTGTTCCTGTGGAAGTCAGACGCGATCAACATCACCACCGCCTATGTCCTCGCCGTGCTGCCGGTCAGCCTGATGGTGTTCGCATTGGTCAAGACGCTGCGCAGTTCGAAGGACAAGACGCGGGCATCGCACCGGTATCTGGCGCGCATGGCGATCACCATGGCGTTCTACCTGATCACCCTGTTCCTTGCCGAACACCTGATCGAAGATCGCGGCGTCACCGGATGGCCAGCGGCGCTGCTGGCAAGCCTGCCCGGCCTGTCTTTTGCCGGAGTGATCTGGGTCTTCGGTGCGCTGATCATAGAGGAGCAGGACGAGTTCTTTCGCATGCTCTATGTCCGGCAAGGCCTGATCGCGACGGCGATCTCATTCACGCTTGCGGCAATCTGGGGCTTTCTTGAAACCTACAAGATCGTCGATCCGGTTGCCGCCTTCTGGTGGCCGACAATCTGGTGTTTCGGCCTTGGAATCGGTGCGATTTTCAACAAGTTGAAATACGGCACCTATGGAGAGATCCGGTGAAGAACCGTCTCAAGGTGCTGCGCGCGGAGCGCGACTGGAGCCAGCAGGATCTCGCCGACCGGCTGGGCGTCAGCCGCCAGAGCGTCAACGCGATCGAGAAGGGCCGCTATGACCCTTCGCTCCCTCTTGCCTTTGCGATTGCCGACGTGTTCAGCCTCGCGATCGAGGAAATCTTCAGCCGAGACTGATCACATGGTCAGCGCGTTCGATCCAGCTTCGCTGCTGATCCGCTTGGTCGCCGCGAGCCTGGTCGAACGTTGGCGCACCCCTTCGAGGAAGCGGTATTCAGTGGTTGCCCGTTGGGGGGTCAATTCGACCGTCATATACCCGCGCTGAGCGGTGTCGGCCCATTTGAGCTCCTCATTCGATCCGACCACAGCCGCGGCGAGCGTATCAGGCGGAATCATCGACAGATAGCTTTCGAAGCCCGGCGAACTGACCGAACACACGCCGAATTCCACGCCGACATTCTGCCCGTCCTGCGCCAGATCGAATGCCCAGCCATTGTGGGTGTCGCCTGCCAGCACCAGCAGGTTCGCATCGGCTTCAAGCGCGGCCTTGAACACCCTTTCGCGCGCAGCCGGATAGCCGTCCCACGCATCCATGTTCAGCGGCAGGCCGGCCTCTGCCGCCATGCTCGATGCGACAAGGCGGCGGCGCGCAAAATCGGGCAGGCCGTCTCCCAGCAGATCGAGCATGCCCTTGGGTGAGGCCAGCTTGCCCATCAGCACCTGCTGCACCAGCACCTGCCACGTCGCGCCGCGGGACTTCGACTGGGCCAGCCCGTCCGCGAGCCATTGCTCCTGCGCAGCGCCCAGCAATTGCCGTTCGGGATTGGACCATTCGCCATCGCGGAATGCGGACAGCGAGGAAATCATCGCCTCGGGATTGGCTTGCCCTTCGATGATCTTTGCAAGGCTGAACTGCTGGTCGCGCCCTTCGAGCCGGGTGTCGAGCCGGAACAATGTGGCCAGATCACCAATCTCGAAGGTGGAATAGGGGGCGTCCGACACCGGCAGCCATTCACGATAGGCGCGGATCGCGGCGGCCTTGCGCACGGCCCATTCGCCTTCGGTTTCGCTCTGATGGTTTTCTGCGCCATCCTTCCAGCTGTCGTTGGCGCTTTCATGATCGTCCCATACGGCGATCATCGGCACGACCTGATGCAGCCGCTGGAGATCGGGGTCCGCGCGATAGGTGGCGTAACGCAGGCGGTAATCGGTCAGCGCGACAATTTCACTTTCGGGAGCGAGAACACGCTCCGGATGCGCCTGACCGGCAGAGGGGTAGGTGCCCGCCCCGTATTCGTAGATGTAATCACCCAGATGCACGGCAAGGTCGATGTCGTTTGCCTCGGCGGCATGGCAATAGGCGTTGAACCAGCCAAAACCGTAATTGGAGCAGGAAAACACGCCGAGCCGGAACTTGTGCGTGGGTCCTTCGGGCAGTGTCCGCGTCCGGCCCACTGGAGAGGCCGTGCCATCGGGAGCGATGAAACGGTAGAAATACCAGCGGTTGGGCATGAGCCCGTCCGCCCAGGATTTGGCGCACCAGTCACGCTCAGCCGCGGCGCGTGCGCTGCCCTCGGCCACGGGATTCGAGAAGTCTTCGCCTTCGCTCACCTGCCACATGAGATCGGTCGTCTGCTCAGCCACATACCGCGTCCACAGCATCACCTTGTCTGATCCGGGTTCTCCGCTGGCGACACAATGGGTGAAGCCCGTGCCAAACCCTCGAGCCGCTACCGGAGACGCGGCGACGGCGGCGGAAACACCGGCAAGGCCGAAAACTCCGCGGCGGGTGAGGGCTGAGGGCGAAGGGGCGGGCTGGGCCGCAGGTTCGGTCTTGATCATGGCGGCTGACTAGATCGCATGCGTTGCACACCCGTGACAAGCCGGTTCGGTCGATGCAAAAGACCCGCATGCAGGAAATCGCATTTCATGACATGCCCGACGGGCGCCGGATCGCCTATCGCCATGCAACCGGCGATGGCCCGACGCTTGTCTTTCTGCCCGGCTACATGTCGGACATGGCTGGCGGGAAGGCGACGGCTTTGTTCGCAGAGGCACAGGCCAAGGGCCGTGCTTGCCTGCTGCTCGATTACTCGGGTTGCGGGGAAAGCTTGGGAGACTTCGCGGACGGCTCGCTCTCGCGCTGGCGAGACGAGGTTCTGGCGTTGATCGAAGCCTGTGTGACGGGGGCGGTGCTATTGGTGGGATCGTCGATGGGGGGCTGGCTGATGCTCTTGGTGGCCGAGAAACTGGGCGATCGGCTTGCAGGGATGATCGGGATCGCGCCTGCGCCCGACTTCACCCGATGGGGCTATTCCGAGAATCAGCGCACCCGTCTCGCGGGCGGGGAAACGATCTACGAAGACAATCCCTATGGCCCCGAACCGACACCCACCCATCCCCGCTTCTTTGCCGATGCGGAACGGCAATTGCAGCTCGACCGCGAAATCCCGATCGATTGCCCAGTCAGCCTGCTGCACGGGCAGTGCGATGCCGATGTGCCTTGGGAAATCAGCCTTAAACTGGCTGCGGCGCTTCGTTCGGACGCGGTTCAAGTGGTGCTGATAAAGGATGGCGACCACCGGCTTTCGCGCGAGCAGGATATTGCGCGGCTTAAAGCCGAAGTCGACCGCTTCTACTCCACGGAAAAACCCTGAAATGTCGCTGATCCTTGCCTTGCTCCTTCAGGTCGGCCCCAATCCGATCGCCACCCCTCTGCCTGATGGGCATGACGAACTGCGCAATCGCCCGCCTCGCGAAACCGATGCCAACCAGCCCTCTCCGGAGGCGCAATGGCTGGCCGAATGCCTTGAGCTCGTATCGGATGATCCGGCGCGCGCGCACACGCTTGCCCAATTGCGCCGCAATGAAACGAGCGGAGCCGAACGGGTCCTGGCCAATCATTGCCTGGGCCTTGCATCGACGCAGCTGGGCCTGTGGGAGGATGCCATCGTCGCCTTTGGAGAAGCCCGCGATTTAAGCCCCGAGGATGAATTGCGGGTCCGGGCAAGGTTCGGCACGATGGCCGGCAATGCGGCGCTCGCCAGCGGCGATCCGGTGCGCGCCGAAGCGATCCTGCGCCGCGCGAAAGAGGATGCGGCCAATGCAGCCTCAGCGCCGATCCAGTCACTCGCAGCGAGCGATCTGTCGCGTGCGTTGGTGGCACAAGGCCGGGGTGAGGAGGCATTGGCAGAGCTCGAAACAGCGATCAGCCTGCAACCGGACGCATCGGAAAGCTGGTTGCTCAAGGCGACGTTGCTGCGGCGGCTCGAACGGATCGAGGATGCGCAAGCGGCGATTGAGCGTGCGGGCGAACTCGCTCCGCTCGATCCGGCGATCGGGCTCGAAGCAGGAGTGATCGCAATCCTCGCAGGGCGCGAGGACGCGGCGCGCGCAAGCTGGGAATCTGTAATCGCGCTTGAGCCCGAAGGGCAGGCTGCGGATATTGCCCGCGATTACCTCGGGCAGATAGGCCCGGCAGAAGGCAACTCATGACGCAGTTTTCCGTTCTCGATCTGGTTCCGGTGCGCGAAGGCGGCACAGTGTCCGAAGCCATGGCTGCTAGCGCGAACCTTGCGCGCAAGGCCGAGGAAGTGGGCTGCAAGCGTTTCTGGGTGGCAGAGCATCACGCGATGGAAGGGATCGCAGGCGGAGCGACGTCGGTCGTGCTGGCGCATATCGGCAATGCCACCAACAGCATCCGGATCGGTTCGGGCGGGATCATGCTGCCCAACCACACGCCATTCCAGATCGCCGAACAATTCGGCACGCTCGACGCGCTGTTTCCGGGCAGGATCGACTTGGGATTGGGCCGCGCTCCCGGAGCGGGTCCGGAATTGCAGCGGGCCCTGCGCAAAAACCTGCATCAGGCATCAGAATATTTCCCGCAGGACGTGCTCGAACTGCGCGCGCTGCTTACCGGGGATGTCGATCTTCCGATCACCGCCACACCGGGGTTGGGAGCGAAGATCGAACTGTGGATGCTGGGGTCGAGCCTGTTCGGGGCAAGCCTCGCGGCCAAGTTGGGCATGCCCTATGCCTTCGCCGCGCATTTCGCTCCCGATCACCTTGACGCCGCGCTGGCTCTGTACCGCCGCGATTTCCAGCCTTCAGAGGCGCTGGATCGTCCGCATGTCATGGTCGCCATGAATGTCTTTGCTGCTGATACGGATGAAGAAGCGCGAACGCTTGCCTCGAGCCAGCAGCAAAGCTTTGTCGCCCTGCGCACCGGATCGCCGGGGAAGCTGCCGCCACCGATCAAGGATTACACCGAAAGCCTGCCCGCCCCTTCGCGCGCCATGCTCGATCATCTCGGTCAGGCCGCCGCAGTCGGCACGCCGGGCCAGGTGCGCGAACAGATCGACGCCTTCATCGCGCGAACGTACGCCGACGAAATCATCCTTTGCGGAGCGACCTTCGACCCCGATGCACGCCTGCGTTCGCTGGAAATGACGGTGGAAGCTTGCCGGAGCGTCACCGTTTAGGCGCCAATCCTGCTTGCGCGACGCCCCCGAATGCCTGTATTGCCTTCCGCACGATAAAAATAACCCGGCATAATATAATTACACCGCAGTTAGGCCGGGGTGCAGGATGCCAGGAGCATACAGGCGATGAGTGCAAAGCCCGCATCGAGTTCCGCCAAACCCGGTTCATTGCTCAAGGAGCTGAAGCAGCACCTTGGCGCGGCGATCCTTCCCGGTGACACGCCGCTGGACGGTGCAGCGCTGGAAGAAGCCGCCGCTTTCCTGCTCGAAGCGGCGCAGCAGCGTGCGCCTTCGCGCTCAGCGCTCAAGCTGGAATCCGATACGGGCGAACGCCGTCTGCGGATCGCGATCATTAATGACGACATGCCGTTTCTGGTCGATTCGATTGCCTCGACGATCACCGCGCAGGGTCTCAGCATCGATCAACTGATTCACCCGGTTGTCGGGGTTGAACGGGATGCGGACGGCGCGCTGACCAAGCTTGGTAAAAAAGGGAACGGCGCGAACGAATCGATGATCTACATCGAAACCCCGCGCGTCGATGCGCGTCAGCGGCGTGATCTAATCGCGGAGCTGCGGGTAACGCTGGGCGATGTGCGGGCAGCGGTAAGCGATTGGCCCAAACTGCGCGGGGCGATGGCTGCGGATGCCGAAACGATGGAGGCGCGCGATCCCGAAAGCGCGGCCCTGCTCGACTGGCTGAACGACGGGATGCTGACGCAGTTGGGCCACATCACCCGGATGCGCGACGGCAGCGAAGGAGACGCGCTGGGCATTTGCCGCAAGAGCGCGGCCAAACTGCTGGCCGACACCTCCTATGAACGCGCCTTTGCCTGGTTCGAAGCGCACGACAAATCCGGCTTTCCGCGCGAATTGCTGGTGATCAAGGCCAATCGCCTTGCCACCGTCCACCGCCGCGTACCGCTTGACCTGTTCATCGTGCCGGTCCGCGAAGGTGGGAAGATCAGCGCCCTGTCGATCCATGCAGGTGTGTGGACCAGCGCGGGTCTGGCAACTCCCCCGACGCAGGTGCCGCTGCTGCGCAAGGCGCTGGCCGATATCAATGCGGCGATGGGATTCGATCCGGCAGGGCATGCGGGCAAGGCATTGGTGCATGCCTTCACCACGCTGCCGCACGATCTGCTGATCGCCTTTGCCACGCCCGACATCCAGCGGCTGGCAACAGCGATGATGAGCCTGATCGACCGCCCCCGCCCGCGGCTGGTGCTGGTGCAATCCGCGCTGGAACGGCACGTGTTCGCCTTCGTATGGCTGCCGCGTGACTATCTTTCCACCGATGTCCGCCTGCAAATTCAGGACCTGCTGACTCAGACGACCGGGGTCGATCTGCTCAGCTGGAGCCTTGAGGTCGAAGGCAGCAACCTCGCGCTGCTCCAATTCCTGCTCGATTCGCGCATGACCGGTCAGGTTCCCGATGCGGAACGGATCGAAGGCGAACTCATCGATCTGCTCAAAGGCTGGAACGAAGCGGTCGAAGGCCATCTGGCCAAGGCTGACGAAAGCTCGCGCGTGCCGGCCATAGCATTGCGTTATGCCGGCGCATTCCCGCCCGCCTACCGATCGCGCTACGGTGCTGCCGAAGCGGCTCTCGACATTATCGAACTGCGTGAACTGGCGCAGGGTGAAAACCCCGAAGCGCGTTCGTGCCGCCTGTACAAACTTCCACATGATCCCGTCGGCGACCTGCGGTTGAAAATCTATCACACAACCGGCGAAATGCCGCTGTCGGACGCGGTCCCGGCGCTCGAAAACTTCGGCTTCCGCGTGCTCGCCGAAATGCCGACAAGGCTCGACGACGGAAAGCTGGGCACGATCCACGAATTCACGCTTGACCTGCCCCAAGGCACCGCGATCGAGCCGCTGCTGGAGCGCGCCGACATCATCGAAACCGCGATTGCGGAAGTGCTCAATGGCCATTCGGAAGATGACCCGTTCAACCGGCTGGTTGTGGGCGGTGGCCTCAGCGCACAGGAAGCGATCTGGCTGCGCGCGATCTATCGCTATCTCCGTCAGACCGGCATGGGCTTCACCATCTACACCGTCGTCGACGCGCTGCACCGCGCCCCTGGCGTGACGCAGGCGATCATCGACCTGTTCGTCGCGCGCCATGACCCGGCCTTTGCAAGTGACCGCGAAGCGGCGATCAACGCTGCGAGCAGCGCATACCAGCGCGGCCTCGCCAAGGTGACAGCGATCAACGATGACCGGCTCTTGCGGCTGTATCGCGCCGTCGTCGATGCGATCCTGCGCACCAACGCCTTTGCTCCGGCCGCCGAAGAGGCGCTGGCGTTCAAGATCGACTCCAGCCTTGTGCCGAACCTGCCAAAGCCTGTGCCGTGGCGCGAAATCTTCGTCTATTCGCGCCGGGTGGAGGGCATTCACCTGCGATCCGGCCCGGTCGCACGCGGCGGTCTGCGCTGGTCGGACCGGCGCGACGACTTCCGCACCGAGATCCTCGGATTGATGAAGGCCCAGAAGGTCAAGAACGCGGTGATCGTACCGAGCGGGGCAAAGGGCGGCTTTTATCCCAAGCAGCTCCCTTCGCCGGCGATTGACCGCGATGGCTGGGCCGCAGAGGGACAGGCCAGCTACGAGGTGTTCATCCGCACCCTCCTGTCGATCACCGACAATATCGTCGACGGCAAGGTGGCACATCCTGAGGGCGTCACCGTGCTCGACGGAGAGGACCCCTACTTCGTGGTTGCCGCGGACAAGGGCACCGCGCGCTTCTCCGATGTCGCCAACGGCATTGCCGAAGGTGCGGGCTTCTGGCTTGACGATGCCTTCGCCAGCGGCGGATCGAATGGATATGACCACAAGGCGATGGGCATCACCGCGCGGGGCGCCTGGGTCAGCGTGCAACGCCACTTCCTCGAAATGGGGATCGACGTACAAAAGGACAGCATCCGCGTCGCCGGCTGTGGCGACATGTCGGGTGACGTTTTCGGCAACGGCATGTTGTTGTCCAAGGCGATCAAGCTGGTTGCCGCCTTCGATCACCGCCACATCTTCATCGATCCCGATCCCGATCCGGCCACCAGTTGGAAAGAGCGCAAGCGCATGTTCGAACTGCCGCGTTCGAGTTGGGAGGATTACAACCCTGATCTCATTTCCAAAGGCGGCGGGGTCTATTCGCGCGATCTGAAACGCATCAAGCTGTCGAAGAAGGCGCGCGAAATGCTCGGCATCGCCGAGAGCGAAATCGAACCGGATGCGCTGATCAGCGCGATCCTGAAATCGCAGGTCGATCTGCTATGGTTCGGCGGCATCGGCACCTACATCAAGGGTGAGAGCGAAAGCCATCTCGACGTTGGCGATCCCGCCAATGACACCTTGCGGGTCAACGCCGGGGAAGTCGGCGCCAAGGTGATCGGCGAAGGTGCGAACCTCGGCATCACTCAGGCCGGGCGCATTTCCTATTCGCTCGCAGGCGGGCGCATCAACACCGACTTCATCGACAATTCAGCCGGGGTCGATTGCTCCGACAACGAGGTCAACATCAAGATCGCGCTTGCCGCCGCATCGCGCGAAGGCAAGCTCACCGAAAAGGCCCGCAACACGCTTTTGGCCAAGATGACGGACGAAGTCGCCGAGATCGTGCTGGAGGACAACCGCTTGCAGGCACTTGCCCTGTCGATCGCGGAAAGCGGCGGCTCGCAGGCGACGGCGTCCTATATCCGCCTGATCGAACAACTGGAGGAAACCGGCACACTCGACCGGCGGACCGAGGGCCTTGCCGACAGCGAGAGCTTTGCCCGGCGCGCCGCCGACGGCCACGGTCTGACCCGGCCCGAACTGGCGGTGCTGCTGTCCTCGGCAAAGCTGGCACTGCAGGCCGCGATCGAGGCCAGCGGACTGCCGGACGATCCGGTTCTCGAAAGCAATCTGATCGCCATGTTCCCCGAGCCGATGCAGAAGAAGTTCCTCGGCCAGATCCGCGAACACCGGCTGCGGCGCGAATTGATCGCCACTGATCTGTCCAACCGCATCGTCAACCGGCTGGGCCTGATCCACGCCTTCGAACTGCCCGAGGAAGAGGGGGTGGGCCTTGCCGATGTCGCTGCGGCATTCGTGGTGGTGGAGCGGCTGTTCGATCTCAAGGCGCTGTGGCGTGACATCGACAACCAGACGATGAGCGAGACGGCGCGCATTGCCCTGCTTGATCGCGCGGCGGCGGCCGTTGGCAATCTGATGTCCGACGTGCTGCGGACCGGAGCCGGACGGGTCGAGGCAGGCGCCATGATCGAGCATCTGCGCAAGGGCGTGACCCGGCTTTGCGAAGGCCGCGCCGAGCTGGTCGCGGGTGATACCCGCCAGCGTTCGGAGGAATTGCGCGCCCACTTCATCGAACAGGGTGCCCCGCAATCGCTCGCCGACCGGGTGGCGGACCTGTTCGACTACGACGGCTCGATCGGCCTTGCACAGCTTGCGATCAAGACCGAGATCGACCCGCAAGACCTGACCCGCGCGTTTTCCGACATCGGCCAGCGGATCGGGCTGGACTGGGCGCAGGGGACGGCGGCGCACATGTCGCCCAGCGATATCTGGGAGCGTTTGCTGGTCGACGGACTGGCGCGCGATTTCCAGCATATGCGGCTCGAATTCCTGCGCCGCCTGCTCCGCCGGAAGTCGGGCAAGAGCGACCCGGCGGGCGCGGTTGCGGACTGGGCGGCGCACAATGCCGGTGCGGTGGCACAGTTCCGCGCGATGGTTGCCCGCGCCCAGGCGCGACCCCCGGTTGCTCCCGCCGTGCTGGCCCAGATCGCCAGCCAGGCACGCAATCTGCTGGAACGCTAGGAACCGGGAAAACGCGTTTGCCGCTTGACGCGCACCCATTTTTTCGGAAGTCGGCGTCGCATGAGCGGAGAGGGAACAGCATCGGACACGGCTGATGTCGTGATCGTGGGCACCGGCCACGGCGGGGCGCAGGCAGCGATTGCCTTGCGCCAGCAAGGCCATGATGGGCGGATCGTGATGGTCGGGCGCGACAGCGTACCGCCCTATGAACGCCCGCCACTGTCCAAGGAGTATCTTGCCGGGGACAAGCCTTTCGAACGGATCATGATCCGCCCGGAAAAGTTCTGGGCAGACAAGGGCATCGAACTGCGCCTTGGCAGCGGTGTCAGCGCGATCGATCCGCAAGAACACAGCGTCACGCTGAGCGACGGCAGCACGCTTGGCTATCGCAAGCTGATCTGGGCAGGCGGGGGCGATCCCCGGCGGCTGGGCATTCCCGGAGCCAATCTGGCGAACATCTTTTACGTCCGCGACAAAAGCGATGCCGACGCGATGATGGCGGCGCTCGAATCGGGTGCGCGCCGCGCGGTGGTGATCGGCGGGGGCTACATCGGGCTCGAAGCCGCCGCGGTGCTACGCAAGCTGGGCTGCGAGGTCACGCTGTTGGAAATGCTCGACCGGGTGCTGGCGCGCGTCGCGGGTGAGGAATTGTCGCGCTTTTACGAGGATGAACACCGGCGGCAGGGCGTCGAAGTGCTGCTGTCGCGCGGGGTTTCGGAAATTCTCGGAGCGGACGGCAAGGTGTCCGGCGTCCGGCTCGACAATGACGATGTGATCGATTGCGACATGGTGATCGTCGGGATCGGCATTGTCCCTGCGGTCGGCCCGCTAATCGCCGCCGGAGCCGCCGGATCGAACGGGGTCGATGTCGATGTGTTCTGCCGCACCACGCTTGATGACGTCTACGCCATCGGCGACTGCGCCGCGCACGCCAATCCGTTTGCCGACAGCGCGGTGATCCGGCTCGAATCGGTGCAAAACGCCAACGACATGGCGAACACCGCCGCCCGCGCCATCATGGGCGACAAACAACCCTATCACGCGCTGCCGTGGTTCTGGTCCAACCAGTATGATCTCAAGCTGCAGACGGCGGGGCTGAACCTCGGCTTTGATGCGACCGTGCTGCGCGGCGATCCGGAAACCCGCAAGTTCACCGTGGTCTACATGAAGGAAGGCCGTCCGATCGCCTTCGACTGTGTGGGCACGATGAAGGACTATGTGCAGGGCCGCAAACTGCTCGAAAACGGGGCGGAGCGGATTGATCCGGCCATTCTGGCTGATCCAGAAGTGGCGCTTAAAGACCTGCTCTGACCATCGCCGGCGGCCATCATGCTGCACCTGCGAATAAAGTTGACAAAGCTGACACGGTGTCAGGCGCCTTTGTGCGTTCTATCCGTCTGAAAACCCGCGGAAATACACCCGAAAAGCGAAATTGACACTTATCCAGTTTTTAGAAAATTCTCCTTCCTTCCGGTGATCCGAAAACGCCGACGATTTGAAAGAGCCACCCCCGCCATAGCGCGCGGCTTCGCAGTAGGAAAACGATCAGACGAGCCGCGCCTTTGCCCAAGCCGCTGCATCGACCACCGCCGGATCGGGATCGGTCAGCAATGGCTCAACCTGCGCCAGCAAACCGGCATCGCCGCTGTTGCCCGCCGCATAAAGGCAGTTTCGCACAAACCTGTCGCGCCCGATCCGCTTGATCGGGGAGCCGGAAAACAGGCTCCGAAATCCGGCATCGTCCAGCGACAGAAATTCTTCGAGGCGCGGCGCGGTCAATTCGGCGCGCGGCAGGAATTCACGCGCGGCGTGCGCCTCGCTCGCAAACTTGTTCCACGGGCAGACGGCAAGGCAATCGTCGCAGCCGTAAATGCGATTACCCAATGCCTCACGGAATTCATGCGGCACTTCGCCCTTGTGCTCGATCGTGAGGTAGGAAATGCAGCGCCGCGCATCGAGCCTGTACGGCGCGGGGAAAGCATCCGTCGGGCAAGCGTCAAGGCACGCCCGGCACGATCCGCACTGGTCGCGGTGCGGCTGCGACGGCTCCAGTTCCAGCGTCGTGTAGATCGCGCCGAGAAACAGCCAGCTGCCGTGATCCGGGCTGACGAGGTTGGTGTGCTTGCCCTGCCAGCCGATCCCTGCCGCTTCGCCCAGCGGCTTTTCCATTACCGGGGCGGTGTCGACGAACACCTTGACCTGCGCCTCCGGCTCTTCCGCCACCAGCCAGCGGGCCAGTGCCTTCAGCCGTTTCTTGACGACATCGTGGTAATCCTTGCCCTGCGCATAGACGGATATGCGGGCACGATCGGGGTGCGCCTCCAGCGCCAGCGGATCGGCTGCCGGGGCATAGCTCATGCCAAGCGCAATGACGCTGCGCGCCTCGGGCCACAGCCCTTGCGGCGAGCGGCGGTGCTCCGCCCGCGTCTCCATCCATTCCATCGAGCCGTGATGGCCGTCGCCCAGCCATTGTTCCAGCCTGCAGGCGCGCTCCGGATCCTCCGCCGCGCTGGCGATCCCGCAGGCGACAAAGCCGAGCGCGCGCGCCTGATCGGCGATCCGCTCTGCCAGTGCAATTCCTGCCTCGCCATTAACCATGCTTGGGGTTACTCCCGTTTAGGCTCACACGTTAACCCTCACATGCATGGATATGGCGTCAAGCAATCGATCGATATTGGGCAATGCTGCCGAACTGGGTGAAGGGGAAGAGGCGCTGGCGCTGTCCCCTCCCGATCCGCGTCCTCTTGCCATAGAGGCGCGGGGGCTGGTCAAGAGCTTTGACGGCACGCGCGCTGTTGACGGGGTGGACCTGTCGGTTCCCCAAGGCGCGATATACGGCGTGCTCGGCCCCAATGGCGCGGGCAAGACCACGACGCTGAGGATGCTGCTCGGCATCATCGACCCGGACGAAGGCGTGCGCCGCGTGTTCGGGCATGATCGGCCCCATGATATCGGCCGGTTGATCGGCTATCTCCCCGAAGAACGCGGGCTTTACCCGGCGATGAAGGCAATCGAGGCGATTGCTTTCATGGGTGCGCTGCGCGGCCTGCCGCTGAAGGAAGGGCGCAAGCGGGGGATGGAATTGCTCGAGCGGCACAATCTGTTGCACGCGGCAGACCGGACGATCCGGCAATTGTCGAAAGGCATGGCGCAGACCGTGCAATTGCTCGGCACGCTGGTGCATCGCCCGCGCCTTGTCGTGCTGGACGAACCGTTCTCCGGCCTTGACGCGATCAACCAAGGCAAGCTCGAAGGGATGATCCGCAGCCTCGCCGAAGACGGGGTGACGGTGATCTTCTCAACCCATGTGATTCACCATGCCGAACGCCTGTGTGAAGGCGTCGCGATCATTGCCGGGGGCAAGGTGCCCTATGCCGGCAGCGTCGAAACCGCGCGTGACCGGATTCCGGCACAGGTTCGGCTGGAAACGCGGGCACGCGAAGGCGGGTGGACTGCCGCACTTCCGGAAGAAACCCGGCGCGAAGGCGATTTCTTCTATTTCCCGCTGCCCGAAACCGGGGTCGAACCGCTGCTGCGGCAACTGATCGAAGGCGATGCCGGCATTCTATCCCTGTCGATCGAGCGCGCGGGCCTGCACGATGCCTTTGTCGCCATCGCCGGGGAAGCCGCCGCCCGCCAGCTTGAAGCAGACGCACAGGGAGGCCAATCATGAGCGCCCACGATCAAGCCGCCATCGACGCAAGGCCGCGCCTGTCCCGGCTCGAAGCCGCATGGGTCATCGCCCGGCGCGATTTCGTCGCCGTGCTGTTCAGCCGCGCATTCCTGTTCTTCCTGATCGGGCCGCTGTTCCCGGTGCTGGTCGGCGGACTGGCGGGCAGTATCGGCAGCCAGGTATCGCGCGAAGCCGCGGTGGTCGAAGTCGGGCTTGCGATGAGCGCGCAGGACAATGCCGCCATGCTCGCCGCGCATGAACGGCTCTCCCCGCAATTGCGCGGCGCAGTGCCAGCGCTGGTCGAAGTGCCCGAAGCCGCCGGCAATCCGGACTTCGATGCGCGCGGCTACATGGAGGCACGGCAGGGCAATTATGCCGCGATCGTGACCGGCACGCTTGCCGCGCCGGAAGTGGTCGGCACGCAAGGTCAGCTGCGCCGCTGGCAGGGCCCGATCGAACTGCTGGCCGCTGACGCCATGGCGGCGACGCCGCTGGCGGTGCCCAAATCGACCAGCCAGACCGTCGCGTCGAGCGCCGCTTCCGAGCGGACCAATCGCATCCGCACCGCGCAAGCGGCGCAGATGGTCATGTTCCTGCTGACCATGCTGCTTGCAGGCATGGTGCTGTCCAATCTCGCGGAGGAGAAAGGCAACAAGATCATCGAAATCCTCGCCGCGGCGATCCCGATGGATTCGGTGTTCATGGGCAAATTGTTCGCCATGCTCGCGGTCTCTTTCGTCGGCATCGCGGTCTGGGGGCTGCTCGGCTGGGGCTTCTGGGCGATCGCCGAAGACGCGATCACCACCGTGACGCAGACCGATTTCCGCAATCTGCCCGGCCCCGCCGTAGGCTGGCCGCTGTTCCTTGCGCTGGGCGTGGCCTATTTCTCGATGGCCTATCTGCTGCTGGGCTCGCTGTTCCTGACGATCGGCGCGATGGCCATTTCGGTGCGCGAAGTGCAGACGCTTTCGATGCCGGTGACGATGTTGCAGCTGATGGTGTTCTTCCTTGCCGCAGCGACGCTGACCGATGCAGGTTCGCAGCTTGAACTGATGGCCGCCGCTTTCCCGCTGTCTTCGCCCTTTGCCTTCCTCGCCCGGGCGGCGCTGGACGAAACGCTGTGGGTCCATGCCGCCGCGCTGGTGTGGCAGGCAGTGTGGGTCGGATTGCTGGTGAAGGGCGGCTCGCTGCTGTTCCGCAAACGAGTGATGAAATCGGGTGGAGCGGGCCGCGAGAAGACAAAGCGCCGCTGGGGCCGCAAGTCGGCGGCAGAACCCGCCACGCTGGAACCTGCGGAATAGGTTCCAATTCGCAACCCACTATTGACATGGCTGTCAGTTAGGGCAGGATGCTTGGTGGAGGGAGAGGCCGGTCAGGCGGAAAGAAACGCCGGGCCTCTCGCAGGGAGAGAGAGTCATGGCCACGATCGCACCGGAACGCCCGAAAGTCCGCACTTCGCCGACATCCTACGATGCACTGAAAACGCATTTCGAGCAGCATCCGGAAGAACGCCCCAAGCATTCGCACAAGTGGGACGTGAGTCGCTCCGACATCTATTTCGAAGACAAGTGGCAGCCGATCTTCAAGGAAATGCAGGACGCAGGGCCACTGCATTACATCCCGGAAAGCCCCTATGGCCCCTATTGGGCCGTGGTCGGCCACAAGGCGATCCAGCATATCGAAGCGCTGCCTGAAACCTTCTCCTCCAGCTGGGAACATGGCGGCATCACCATTCTTGAACGGCTGACCGAGGAAGAAGCCGCGGCTTCGGGGATCGACACGCGCGAACTGCCGATGTTCATCGCGATGGACCGGCCGCAGCACACCGGCCAGCGTCGCACCGTCGCGCCCAAGTTCACGCCGAGCGCGATGGTCGAGATGGAAGGCGAAATCCGCCAGCGCACTGGCGAACTGCTGGATACGCTGCCGCGCGGCAAGGTGTTCGACTGGGTCGACAAGGTCTCGATCGAGCTGACCACCGGCATGCTTGCGATCCTGTTCGGTTTCCCGTGGGAAGACCGCCGCCTGTTGACCTTCTGGTCCGACTGGTCGGGCGATACCGAACTGGCGACCGTGCGCGAGCTGGACGGGGTGCGCTGGGAAATCCTCCAGGAAATGGCGGCCTATTTCCAGTCGCTGTGGATCGAACGCACCATGGACAAGGAGCCGGGCAACGATCTCATCAGCATGATGATCCATTCCGAGGCGATGAACCAGATGCGGCCCGAGGAATTCATGGGCAATCTGGTGCTGCTGATCGTCGGCGGGAACGACACCACCCGCAATTCGATGAGCGGGTTCGTCCACGCGCTCGACAAATTCCCCGACCAGCGCAAGCTGTTCGAGGAAAATCCCGAGATCATCCCCAATGCGGTGCAGGAAATGCTGCGCATGCAGACCCCGCTGGCGCATATGCGCCGCACTTGCACCGAAGATACCGAAGTGTTCGGCCAGACGATCAAGAAAGGCGACAAGGTGGTGCTGTGGTACCTCGCCGCCAATCACGAGGAAGAGATCTTCCCCGATCCGCACAAGCTTGATCTGACCCGCGAAAACGCACGCCGCCACATCGCATTCGGTTACGGCATCCACCGCTGCGTCGGTGCGCGTCTCGCCGAATTGCAGCTGCGCATCCTCCTGGAGGAAATGCACAAGCGCCGCATGCGTGTGCATGTCGCCGGCGATGTCGAACGGGTGCGGGCGAACTTCGTCCACGGCTTCCGCAAGCTCGAAGTCGAGATCACCGAGTTCTGATTTCGCCCCTCGGCTGAAACTTTTGGGCGCTTCTCCGCGTAATTGCCTGTAGGATACATGCGATTGCGAGGGGAGATACCCATGCGTTTCAACCTGACGGAACAGCGTCTTGGCCGCCGTGGCTTTGTCGCCGCTGCCGGTGCGCTCGCGGCCATGCCGGTGCTTGCAAGCTGCGGCAGCGGCCGCGCCGAAGCGCGCGAGCGGGCCAATTTCCGCATCTCGAAGACGGAAGCACAATGGCGCCGCCAGCTTACCCGCAACGAGTATTACATCCTGCGAGAAGCGGGCACCGAACGCGCCTATTCATCGCCGCTCAACGATGAAAAGCGGCCCGGCACATTCGTGTGCAAGGGCTGCGACAACCGGCTTTATGCCTCGGCCCACAAATATGACAGCGGCACCGGCTGGCCGAGCTTCTGGCGTGCGATCGACGGCGGGGCTGTCGGCACGTCAGTCGATTACAAGATCGGCTATCCGCGTACCGAAGTGCACTGCGCCGATTGCGGCGGACATCTGGGGCATATCTTTGGCGACGGACCGCGGCCGACCGGCAAGCGTCACTGCATCAACGGGCTTGCGCTGAAGTTCATTCCGGCCTGATCCGCCAGACCTTAAGTCCGTTGCCCTGATCAAGCGTGACAGGTTCGAGCCAGCCGGGGGCATCCCCGTCGATCAGGTCAGCGACGAACCCTTCGGGCGCGATCTTGGCATACATGCGCGCTTCGCCAAGCGCGGGGCACAGCGCGACATAGGCTGTTCCGCGCTTTGCCAACACCGCCTTTGCCGCGTCTGGCGATCCAAGCGCCGTTTCCATCAGCACGCGCATCCCGGCGTTGCCGCGATGGTGGCCGGTGGCAATCACGGTGTGATCCGTCGTCAGCAACAGCTCGGGCGCGATATCCATCGGCGCGAAAAATTCACCCTTCGGCAGCTTGGCCAGCACCGGCCCGGCATCCTGCATCCGGCAGTCAACCGCCTTCACCGCGACATCAGGCACACCGCCCAGCGATGCGCGGGCGGGCATGGCGTTGGCGAGCAGGATTGCCGGGAAGGCGGGCAGCAGGGCGCACACCACCCCGACCATGGCGACGATGCGCGGCGCGGGTTGCTCCATCGTCCGGATCGCGCGCAACCACTGGCGCAGCTGCCATGCGAGCGGCGGTGCGGCGAGCACACAGGCCACCGCCCCTGCGCGGGAGACGAAGATCGACACCACAAAGGCGCCGGCCAGGATCACCGCGTAATCGAACCAGAACTGCCGCAGCCAGTCGCGCGACCGTGCCGCAAGCGCAATCGCCGCGACCAGCGCGATCAGCGGCGTCACCGCATATTGCAGCGCGGTTGAAAGCGATTGCCGCCAGATCGGCATCCCTTCGAGCACATTGGCGTGCCAGTACTTTGCCACGATCGGGTCAAGCGCGGAAAATCCGGCGCCGCTGGCGCATTGCGGAGCAGCCATCAGCAACCCCGCCAACGCGCCTCCGCCTGCGATCGCGAACCCGAACAGCAATATGCCGCGCGGCATCGGCTCGAACTTCGCAAACAGCGTCAGCACCACCGCGCCCCACAGGAACATGGCCAGATGCACCGGACTGATCGCATCGCAATAGAGGGCAAGGGCGTCGATGCCGTGGGTGAGCAGGAAAAGCGCGAGGCTGACCAGCGCGAGCGACTGGATCGCGCCGACCATCATCACGCGCGCATCCCTGTGCCGCAACCAGCGCACCGCGATCACGGCAAAGATGATTGCCGCCAGCGGCAGGCCTTCGAGCGAGATCGCCAGCCATGTTGCCAGCGATGCCCCGATAATCCGCCCGCCAAGCACCGCGGAGCGCGCCATCAGCCCGTTCACAGCCGCGAGCGCGCAGACGATCTGCCAGCCGTGATGATCGATCCTCAAAGGGCCAAGCTGGAACAGCACCGGCACCGAAATGGCGAGCACCAGTGAAGTCAGGATGGCTTCTTCATCGCCCAGCAGCCGCCACGCGATGCGCGCCGCCAGCATCATTGCAAGGCCGAGCGTAATCAGCGGCACGATCACCAGCGCCGCCGTTTCCGCATTCTCCGGCCCGAGGATCGGCGTCAGCAACAGGATGACAAGCGCGAGCGGTATGTCGACAAGACGCGACCAGTGCATCGGCACGCCCCCGCCCGGTGCATCGACACGGTGCTGCGACAGATCGAACCACGCCTGTCCGCCGAGCAGGTCGCGCACCTGGATAAGGCGCATCGTGTCATCGGGATCGGGGAAGCGCAGTGCGGCAATCGCGCTCCAGTTGATCGCGACCAGCATCGCGCTGACGGCGAGCCAGGCGAGGCCGAGCCGGACCAGAAAGTTGATCGTAAACGCCGCCCGTCGCCGCTCAACCAGCATCGCTCAGGCTCCTTGCGCGGGAACGGCAGGGCTGCGGAAAACGATGCGACTGCGAATCAGCCATGTCACGAGGAAGCTGACGACGATGGCCACGCCCTTGGCCAGACGCGGATCAATGCCGCTCCAGTCGCCAAAGCCGACAATCGCGGTGGTCAGGCCGAGCCCGATTATCGCGGAAATGACGAACAGCGCCTTTTGCCGGGTACGTGCGATCCCGCCGTCGGCCACGCTATCCTGAAACACCGCGCGGCTCGACATCAGCCAATGCGCCAGAATGCCAAGCGAATAGCCCGCTGCCGAAGCTGGGGCGGCTGCAGTGCCCACCGCCATCAGACCCAGAAAGCAGCCGACATCGACTGCCAGCGCACCCACGCTGGCAAAGACATAGCGCAGGAAACGTATGTCCCCGATCTTCGCCAGAACAGAGGCGGGATTGGCTTGCACCGGCATCACGCCCTCTTGCGGATCTCTTCGGCCTGCCCGTCATCGGGCGCGATCCGTTCGGGCACGCCGCGCAGGCTGGTGAGCGCTGCGACCTGATCCTCGCTAAGCGGCTGAGCCTCGATTTCGCGTGCGGGGATCGCTGCGTCTGCGCCTTCGTCGCCCGCCTCGTGATATTCGGCATCCTCGTTGACGCACCATGTGTCATAGACACGCTTGCCCGCGAGGATGTTCTCGACCGTCAGCATCGCCGTCATCATGGCGTGATCCTGATTGTTGTAGCGGTGCATCCCGTTGCGCCCGACAAGATGCAGGCTGGGGTGCTGATCCTCCATCTCGACGCGCATCGCCTGCACGTTCGCTTCGTAATCGTCGTCATGTCCGCAAGGCGCGCGGACAACCTGAAACCGGGAGTGAAGGAAATTGGTTAGCGAGGAGTAAACGAGGCCGATTAATTGCCGGATTTTTACTGGCCGACCCGGAAAATTCCTTAATCAGGGAAGCTCTTGCCGGTAATCAGTTGAGCAGCCCCGGGCATTGCAGGCGAGCGGCGAAGCGGGCGAAATCCTCAAGCGAAAGCGTATCGTCGAACACCACGCCATAATTCTGGTCCCGCCGCCAGCGCACCTTGGCCCGGACTTCCTTCATCGCGGTCCCGGGCACCGCGCTTTCCAGCCGTAGCGTCTGGTCAATCGCGAACAGCGTGTCGCATTCGAACCGCGCGCCCTGTTGGGACAGGTTTTCAACCAGGCCTTCGCTCGTGCCGGAAAGCGTCTTGATCCGGATCGGGAAATTGAGGCCCAGCCGCAGGCCGCGCTTGGGGTAGTTTCCCGCTTCGTTGATCAGCCGCCCCACATCCACCGGATTTGCAAATTCGAAACCGGCTTCATTGCCGCGGTCCCACACGTTGCGCAGCTCGTAGACGCTCCCGCCCGGCATGTGCAGCTCTATCGGATCGCCCGTCGGCATCTTGTGAAACAGCCGCACCGCGACCCCGGTTTCAGAGACATCGCGGACCACGCAGACGAATTCGCCCTGCGCGGTCACCAGCTTCGCCGCCCTGATCAACAGCGTGAACCGCGGCGCGCGGCGTTCCTCGACGTGCAGCGCTGGCTCAGCCGTTGCTTCGGGCACGGTTTCACCGAGCGGCTCTTCGCTCAAATTCGCTTTCGGATTGATCGCGGCGTTATCCATGCGTGTATTGCCTGATCGCGGGCGACATCCCGAAAGAGCGCGCGCAATCCGTTGTTATCCCTGGTCTCAATCGGCGGGCATAACGGTTGAGGGGTTAAGACAGGGATAATGGTGCGGGTGGTGGGACTCGAACCCACACGATCAAGGATCAGGGGATTTTAAGTCCCCGGCGTCTACCATTCCGCCACACCCGCCGGGCGGCATCACGGCCGACCCTCCCCCGCGCGTTAGCCGAAAGCCGACGTCCGGAGCAACACGATCTGCGCTGTCACCGTTTGGCTTGCACGATCATGGTGCGTGGCCCATGTCCTATGCTGACTACCGGCAACACGGGGAATTCATGGCAGGCGAGAGTTCTCAGATCCTCGAAACGATCCAGCCCGCGATCACCCTGCTGGGTCTGGGCATCGGCGCGGCATTGATGTCGCGCGCGTGCAGGCTCAGTCCGATAGTCGGTTATCTCGGTCTGGGGCTGGGTCTGGCCGCCCTTGGCCTTGCCGACGATTTCAGCGGGCCGGTGGTGGCCACCTTGGCAGAGGCAGGCGTGATGTTCCTGCTGTTCAATCTCGGGCTGCATTTCTCGCTGGGGCGCATCAAGGCAGAGGCCGCAAACATCTTCGGCTTCGGAACCCTGCAGATGGTGGTTGCAGGCGGCGGATTTACCGCACTGTTCCTGCTTTTCGGCCTTCCGAGCGAATTTGCGATCATCGGCGGGTTCGCGCTCGGCCTGTCATCGACGGCGGTGGTGATCGGCCTGGTGCGGGAACGCGATCAGGAAGACTGCCCGGTAGGGCGCGCGGCGCAGTCGATCCTGATCTTTCAGGATATCGCCGCGATCTTGCTGCTGGTGGCGGCGGGATCGCTGGGCAGCGGCGGCGCGCTCGCGCCTGCGCTCGGCCTTGCCGGATTGAAGGCGCTGGCGGCATTCGGGATCGCGGTGCTGTTCGGGCGGTATCTCACCGGGAGGCTGTTCCGCCTGATCGCGCGGGTCGGCTCGAGCGAGGTCTACACCGCAACCGCACTGTTCATCGCGCTGGCAGCGGGTTGGGCGACGGGAATGGCCGGGCTTTCGCTCACCCTGGGCGCGTTTCTGGGCGGGATGGCGGTGGCGGATTCACGCTATCGCATCATGGTACAGACGGAAATCGACGCGTTTCGCGGGCTGTTCCTGAGCTTCTTCTTCATCTCGGTCGGTCTTTCGATCGATCCGGGATTGCTGGCCGAAAACTGGCTGTGGGTGATCCTCGCAGCGGTCGGGATGATCGCGCTGAAATGCCTGTTCAACGTGATCGCCGGGCTGGCCAACCGCTGGTCAGTGCCGGGATCGATCCAGCTTGGGTTTCTGCTGGGACAGGGCAGTGAATTCGCGCTGGTGATTTTCGCGCTCCCGGCAGTCGCGGGGCTGGTCGAACCGCGACTGATCTCGATCATGGTGACAGCAATCGCGATCAGCCTGGCGGTCACTCCGGCAATATCCAATGTCGGGCGAAAGCTCGCTGGAAAGCTGCGCGCCGGGCCTCCGGACAAGAAGCTGGCCGGAGACGATGCACCGGTGGTGATCATCGGGCTGAGCCCGGCAGGCCGCGCGGTGGCCGATGCGCTGTCCTACAACGACATCGGCTATCTGGCGGTGGAGCCCAACCCCGAACGCTTCGAGATCGCGGTGGCAGACGGCTATCACGTGCATCAGGCCAATCCGGCCGATCCGCGCAGCTGGGACGCGATGGGTATGGGCAAGCGCGAAGTGGTGGTGATCGCGACGAACAATGTCGGGGTATCGCGCGAACTGACGCCGCTGGTGCAGGAACGGCTCCCCGGAATTGCGCGGGTGATCGCCCTTCCGGGGCCGGACGGACTGGACGAATTCGCCGAACTCGGAATGCTCCCCGTCGACGTCAAGGCGCCGCGCGGGGAGGAACAGATCATCGAAATGGTTTTTCAGGCGCTGGGGCGCGAACGCAAGCTGCCGGTCAATGAACTGACCGAAGAGGACCGCGCGCTGGAATTTGCCTGAGCGGCGCGGGCAGCCTCAGTCGTCGTTGAGACGCTTGCGGATTTCCTTGCCCGCCTTGAAATAGGGGACGCGCTTGGCCGGAACCGGCACCGCTTCCCCGGTGCGCGGATTGCGCCCGGTGCGCGCTTCGCGCTCGCGGGTCGAGAAAGCACCGAAACCGCGCAGTTCCACCCGGCCACCTTCGGCCAGACGCTCGGCAATCTCGTCGAAGAAGATATCGACAACCTGCTCGATTTCCTCAGCGCGGAGTTCGGGGTTGTCCTTGTGCAGTTCCTGCAGCAATTCGGATCTAATCATATTGCCCTCCGGGTGGTTTCTGCGATCCCTGTGCTCGCTTCGACACCGCTGCAGACCTTGGCCTGCCATCCTCACAACTGCCCGGACCCGAAAGGCAGTACTCACAGTGCCTAAGTGCCAGAATCGCACGGCCCTCGCAAGGACGGCGGCAAAATATCTTTACCGGAAATGCACCATCTCCACCGCGCGATTGAACGCGTGCGGAGATGGTCGCGTTCAGCCCTGCTCGACCAGATCGGCCGGCTTCAGCCCCAGCCGCGCCATGCGCGAACGGATTTCGGGCCATTCATGCTGGAGGAAGAGCTCGCGTTCGCGCTTGCGCAGCAATTCCGCCGCACCCTTGACGACATACATGCCGACGCCGCGCTGCACTTCGACAAGGCCGTCGTTCTGGAATTGCTGGTAGGCCTTGGCCACGGTCAGCGGGTTCGCCCCCTGCTCCGCAGCGAGCGCGCGGACAGAAGGCAGCATTTCCCCTTCGGGATAGAGGCCTTCGATGATGGCAGCGGCGATCTGGTCGCGCAGCTTCAGGTAAACAGGTCGGCTTTGGCTCATGGCATCCTCGCTAAGTGCGTCAGTGCCATAATACAGCGATGCGCGTCAAGTTCCCGCCCCTTACCTTCTCTCCTGCGCGCTTCCGAAACAAAAGCTTCACACGGCGCAAATGGGCGTTAGTGTGCCGGGCATTGCGGCCCGGAGGATATCGGGCGCTATCGGGGATATTACAAAACAATGGTCGAAGGTCTTTTCTTCACATTCGACAGCACGTTCGAAATGTGGACTTTCCGCATTGCCGCGATTGCACTCGCGGCGTTTCTTATTGGCGGCGTGGTGCTGATCACCCGCCCTCAGGCCGAAGTGATCGGACACCCCAAGGGGCTGTTCCTGCTGTTCATGGCGGAAATGTGGGAGCGCTTTTCCTACTACGGGATGCGCGCACTCCTCATTTTCTACCTGATCCAGCACTGGCTGTTCGAGGAATCGAAGGCTTACGTCATCTACGGCGCCTACACCGCGCTCGTTTACATCGCGCCGGTTGTCGGCGGCTATCTCGCAGACCGTTACATCGGCCAGCGCAAGGCGGTGTTGTTCGGTGCGGTTTTGCTGACGTTCGGCCACTTCTTCATGGCTTTCGAAGGCAGCGGCGGACAATCCGACCCGATGATCAACGTCTTCTGGCTGGCGCTCGCTCTGATCATCGTCGGCTCGGGCTTCCTCAAGGCGAACATCTCGGTGATCGTGGGACAGCTGTATTCACGCACCGACGTGCGCCGCGATCCGGCCTACACGATCTTCTACATGGGGATTAACGTCGGCGCCGCGACAGCGTCGATCATCTGCGGCTATCTTGGCCAGACCTATGGTTGGGAATACGGCTTCGGCCTCGCCGGTTTCGGCATGCTGCTGGGCCTGATCTTCTTCGTGATCGGCAAGCCGCTGCTGCTCGGCAAGGGCGAGCCCAAGGACCCGCAGGCGATTGCCGGTGGCAAGGAATGGGGCATCTATGGCGCCGGCCTTGGCATGGTCGCGATCTGCTGGGCCGCGATCCAGTATCAGGAGCTGGTCGGAACCGTTCTTGGCGTGTTCGGCGGCGGTTTGGTCGCTTACGTCCTGTTCACGGCAGTGACCAAGCTCGCGGCGGAGGAGCGCGACCGCATCTTTGCGGCGATGTTCCTCATCCTCGTCTCGATCGTGTTCTGGGCGCTGTTCGAACAGGCCGGCTCGTCGCTCAACGTGTTCACCGAAAAGCATGTCGACACGCAGGGCGTGAACGCTTCGATGTTCCAGTCGATCAACGCGATCTACATTGTGCTGCTCGCACCGGTCTTCGCGATGATCTGGCAGGGCCTTGGCAGTCGCGGGCTTGAACCTTCGACGCCGATGAAGTTCGGCCTTGCCGTCATTCAGGTCGGGCTCGGCTTCATGGTGCTGGTGTGGGGTGCGGAAAGCGTCGGGATCGAAGTCGCCGTTCCGGTCGCCTTCATCTTCCTGATCTACCTGCTGCACACCACGGGCGAGCTGTGCCTGTCGCCGGTCGGCCTTTCGGCGATGAACCGCCTGAGCCCCGGCCACATGGCATCGCTGATCATGGGAACATGGTTCTTCGCTTCGGCGGCGGGTAACTTTGCCGCCGGCCTGATCGCTTCGGCAACCGGCGCTGAAGGCGTGGGCGAGGAAGCGGGCAAGCAGGTCGTGCTCGACGTCTACTGGACTGTCGGCCTCTATGCCGTCGGCATCGGCGTTGCCGTGATGGTCGTCAGCCCGCTGATCAAGAAGCTTATGCACCTCGACAGTCTCAAGGACGACACTGTGGACGACGATCTCCTCGGCCAGAGCGAAGTCGGCGAACCGCAGGCAGCGGGCGTGCGCCCGGCCACCCGTCCGGCGGAGTAAGCCCGCTTCGCGAGGCCCGCGTCCACAAAGCTGGACAACACCCTGATTGCCCGTCAAGAAAGCATCTTTCTCGGGCAATCAGGGAACCGGCAATGGCACGCATCGGGCGTAAATGGCTTCACGGCAAAATGAATGGCGCGGCACTGGCGACGCTCGCAGGGGCGATGGCACTGGCTGCTTGCGCGACCACGGGCTCTGCGAGCGCGTCTGCCGCTTCGGGGGACGATGACGAAGCCCCGCGCTTTGCGGCCAAGACCGAAGCCGAAGGGCCATTTCCTTCGACCTATCGCCCCTATCCCGGTCGACCGACCGCGCTCGTAGGGGCAACCGTCTATGACGGCGCGGGCGGCATGATCGAAGGCGGCACCGTACTGTTCCGCGATGGCAAGGTTGTCGCCGTGGGCGGCAGCGACCTTTCAACCGATGGCTATGACGTGATCGACGGCACCGGCAAATTCGTGACGCCGGGCATTATCGACATCCACTCCCACCTCGGCGATTACCCGACCCCTTCGGTCGATGCGCACTCGGACGGGAATGAGGCGACCAGCCCGACCACACCCGAAGTCTGGGCCGAACATTCGGTCTGGCCGCAAGACCCCGGCTTCACCCGCGCGCTCGCCAATGGCGGGATCACGAGCTTGCAGATCCTGCCCGGCTCGGCGAACCTCATGGGCGGCCGCTCGGTCACATTGAAGAATGTGCCCGCGCGCACCGTGCAGGGGATGAAGTTCCCCGGTGCGCCCTATGGCTTCAAGATGGCCTGCGGCGAAAACCCCAAGCGGGTTTATGGCAACCGTGGCCGCATGCCTTCGACCCGCATGGGCAATTTCGCGGTCAACCGCCAGACCTGGCTCGACGCGATCGATTACGCCAACAACGACAAGGCGGATCGCGATCTCGCCAAGGAAACGCTGGTGGGCGTGCTCAAGGGCGAAATCCTCGTCCACAACCACTGCTACCGCGCCGACGAAATGGCGCTGGTGATGGATATGGCCAAGGAGATGGGATACCGCGTCACCGCCTTCCATCATGCGGTCGAAGCCTACAAGATCGGCGACCTGCTGCGCGAAAACGACGTGTGCAGCGCGATCTGGGCCGACTGGTACGGGTTCAAGATGGAAAGCTACGACGGCATCCTCGAAAACGCCGCCTTCCTTCAGCGCGAAGGCGCCTGCGTGGTGATCCATTCGGACAGCGAAAACGACATCCAGCGGCTCAATCAGGAAGCCGCCAAGGCACAGGCCGCCGGTCGGCGCGTGGGCATCGACATCAGCGATGCCACCGTCATCAGCTGGATCACCCTCAACGCCGCCAAGGCAATGGGCATCGATTCGATGACGGGCAGCCTCGAGCCGGGCAAGATGGCTGATGTGGTGCTGTGGAACGGCGATCCGCTGAGCGTCTACTCCCGCCCCGAACGCGTCTGGATCGACGGCGCGCTGATGTTCAACGCGATGGACCGCAGCCGCCGGCCGGTGACCGATTTCGAGCTTGGCCAGCCCGGTGAAGGAGACGTGAAATGAAGCATTTTCTCGCACTTGCCGCTTCGGCCATCGCTCTTGCCGCCACGCCCGCTGCGGCTCAGGACTTCGTGATCGTCAACGCCACCGTCGCAATCGGTGACGGCAGCGAACCGATCAGGGACGGCGTCGTCATCGTCGAAGGCGGCAAGGTTGCCTACGCCGGAGCACCCGACGGGCGGACCATTGATACCGATCAGGTGATCGACGCGAATGATGCCTGGGTCACGCCCGGCCTGTTTGCCGCCGTCACCACGCTTGGCCTGTCGGATGTCGGTGCGGTGAGCGAATCCAACGACATCAGCGCGGGCGGCGCACCGTTCAGCGCGGCTCTGGACGTGGCGCCGATCGTCAACCCGACCTCGCAGCACATCCTTGTCAGCCGGGCAGGAGGGATTACCCGCGCGGCGACAACCACCATGCCTTCGGGCTCGATCTTTGGCGGGCATGGCGCGATCATCGATCTGGATGGCGATGCCAATCCGATCATGAAATCGCGCGCGTTCCAGATGGTCGCGCTGGGCGAACGCGGGGCGAGCCTTTCGGGCGGCAGCCGCGCTTCGGCCTTCGTCCTGTTCCGCAACGCGCTCAAGGAAGCGCAGGGTTTGCGCGGCTCGACCGGCACGCCCCAGATTTCCGAAATCGCCAAGGATGACGATCTGTTCCTGGGCCGGTTCGATGCAGAGGCGCTGATTCCCGTGCTGAACGGGACGCAAAAGCTGTATGTCGCGGTAGACCGGGCTGCGGACATTCGCGCCGCGCTCGCGCTCAAGGGCGAATTCCCCCGGCTCGACATGGTGCTGGTGGGCGCGGGTGAAGGCTGGCTGGTGGCGGATGCTATCGCCGCTGCGGGTGTTCCGGTGATCGCCGACGCGCTCGACGACCTGCCTGAAACCTTCGAGGTTCTGGCCGCGACACAGAGCAATATCGGCCGCATGATGCGCGCCGGGGTAAAGGTCGCGATCAGCGCCAGTTCCGGCACCAATCCGCGCAACATGCCGCAGGCGGCGGGAAATCTCGTCGCGCTGGGCAAGATCCCGGGCGCAGCGGGTCTTACCTGGGGGCAGGCTTTCGCCGCGATCAGCTCGATCCCGGCGGCGATCAACGGCTATGACGGAACGGCAGGCGTGCTGAAGCCCGGCGCGCTGGGCGATGTGGTGATGTGGGATGGCGATCCGCTGGAGGTTCGTTCGGTGCCGACAAAGGTCTTCATCGGCGGCATCGAGCAATCGCTTGAAAACCACCAGAGCCGCTTGCGCCAACGCTATCTCGACCTCGACGAAAGCGACCTGCCAAAGGCCTACGACTGGTGAGGGGAGTATTGAAGATCCCGGCGCTGGCGCTGGCGCTGGGACTGGCTTGCGCTTCGCCGGTTCTGGCCGATGACCAGGCCGATGCAGAGGCCGCTGCACTGGCCTATCACAACGCCCAGCAGGCCTATCTGTCGGGCCTGATGGCGAGTGATGGCTGGTACACGATGGAAGGCGGCCTGCGCTGGCGATATGTCGAATATCGCGGAACGGGTGCGAAACCGACCGTCGATGACACGGTGACGGTGCATTATGCCGGAACCTTCATCGACGGCACCACATTCGACAGTTCGTTCGACCGGGGAACGCCCGCGACATTCCCGCTGAGCGGACTGATCCCGGCGTGGAAGCTGGCAATCCCGCAGATGGCCGTGGGCGAAACGATCGAGATCGCCGCTCCTGCCAGCCTCGCCTATGGCCCGAGGGGGCGCAGGACCATACCCGGCGGGGCAACACTGCTGTTCAAGGTGCAATTGCTGGATATTGCCGGGCGATAGCGATTGGTCCATGCTCGGCATCAAAGGGATGAGGTGAGCCATGCACGGGACGATCATCGCACTAATCGCGGCCAATATTGCCTTCGTCGGCACGCATTTCGCCATGTCGCATCCGCTGCGCGCGCCGATGGTGAAGGCGTTGGGGCCGATGCTGTTCCAGATCGTCTATTCGCTGGTCAGCTTTGCGACCCTGGCTTGGGTCTATTTCGCGTTCAAGGCCGCTCCGCCGGCAGACCTGCAGGGTAGCGGTGAAATCGGGTGGGCCATCGCCACCATTCTGACACTTCCGGCGCTGGTTCTGCTGGCAGGCTCGCTGATGGGCAACCCGGCTCTGCCCACGCCTCAGGCAGAGGATCAGGCGCGCGCCGAACCCAAAGGCGTGTTCAAGGTCACCCGCCATCCGATGATGTGGGGGATCGGCCTTTGGGCGCTTTCGCACATCGTTTTGTTCTGGAGCCTGCGCACCACCGTAACGGCACTGGCGATGGGGATTCTCGCACTGGTTGGCGCCAAGCTGCAGGATCGCAAGAAGGAAGCCCTGATGGGCGACGCCTGGCAGGTCTGGGAAAGCCGGACAAGCTACTGGCCGCGATGGGGGGCGTTGCCCGGTGTGGGGGCCATGCCGTGGGCCGTCGGGCTGATCCTGTTCATCTTCTTCAGCTGGCTGCACATGCCGCTGGGCGGAATTCCCGCCGGGATCTGGCGCTGGTTTTGAACGTGCCGGGCGATTGGGGCAGAGCCCAATTGTAACCGCAATGCGTGGTAGAGCGAATACTGCGAGCACCGGTCAATTTCTGTTCATCGCACGGCGCTATCCATCAGGAATATGACACGCATTGGCGCATGGATCACTGATTGGGCCGCGTGCGTTCCTATGTGACCGAAAACGGCTCGCACCGGTGGCGATGACATCGGGACGCGCCTTCGCTGGCAGGAGACGGGCAATGCCGAATGCATCATTGTTGCTGATGACATCGCCCATGTTGCTGGGCAATGCGCCGTTGGCCGCGTCGGAAGCCGCTCTTGTGCCAACCACCGTTGCTGTGGTGCGAAGTCTGCCGGGCAGCAAGGCGGAGGTTATGCCGATCGGCTGGTCGCTGGCACTTGCGCAGGACAGCGGGTCAACCCCGCCCGAAGATCAACCGGGGACCGGGGAGCCGGCAACCGAGGCCGAGAACGAAATCGTTGTCCAAGGCGAATATGGAACCGTCGATGCAGACCCGATCGGGGCCTTCAACGAAACCAGCTATCGGCTCACCCAAAATCTCGATCAGACCTTTGTCGAGCCGGTAGCCTATGCCTACCGCGACGGCCTGCCCGATCCCTTGCGGGACGGGCTCGGCAATGTCGTGCGCAACCTTCGTGAGCCGGCGAACTTCCTGAACTTCCTGCTGCAATTGAAAGTGGGCAAGGCCTTCGAGACGCTCGGCCGCTTCGCGATCAATTCCACGCTCGGGCTGGGCGGATTGATCGACGTTGCAGAGAAACCCGGCATCGGGCTGCCCTATCGCCGCAACGGCTTTGCCAACACGCTCGGCTACTACGGGGTCGACAGCGGCGCCTATCTCTATTTGCCGATCGCGGGCGCGACGAGCGTGCGCGACCTATTCGGGGACACGCTCGATCAATTCGTGCTCCCGGTGGCAGTTGGGCGGCCGTTCAACACGCCCGCCTATGCCGCGCCCTATTTCGTCATCAGCAATCTCGATACCCGGCTCGAAGTCGATGCCGAGCTGGAACGGATCGGGGAGACGGTTGATCCCTATGCCGCACGGCGCGACACCTATCTTTACCGCCGCGAGCGGGAGATTGCCTTGCTCAGAGGAGAAGAACCGCCCGAGCCACCGACGATCCTGCGCGAGATCGAAGGGACTGACGATCTTCTCAACGATGATGCCGATGCGCAGGTGCCCGCGCCCTCGATTTCATACGAGGACACGGTCGGCACCACGGTTACGGACATCGCGATCACCCAGCCAGTTTCGCGCTGAGGCGTGCTGGCAGATGCCGCGAGCGCGTGTCAGGCTCGTGCTTCTTCAACCCCGTCGGTATCGACACCGGTTGAATTGTGTTTGAGCGCCTTCAGCACCGTCTCGACGATATGAGGGGCCGTAAGACCAGCCTCTTCATACTGCTTTTCCGGTGAATCCTGATCCTGGAACACGTCGGGCAGGCGCATGGTGCGCACCTTCAGGCCGTTGTCGGTCAGGCCTTCGTCGGTGGCGAAGGTCAGCACATGCGCGCCAAGACCGCCGATGGCGCCTTCTTCGACTGTCACCACGACATCATGCGTGCGCATCAGGCGCGCGATCATGTCGGTGTCGAGCGGCTTGGCAAAGCGCAGGTCGGCAACGGTTGTCGACAGGCCCTTGGCTTCCAGCGTGTCGGCAGCCTTCTTCGCTTCCTCAAGCCGCGCGCCCAGCGAAAGGATCGCCACCTTGCTGCCCTCGCGCACGATGCGGCCCTTGCCGATTTCGAGCTTTTGCGGGACTTCGGGCAGCGGCACGCCAACGCCGTTGCCGCGCGGATAGCGGAAGGCGATCGGGCCTTCGTCATACTCGGCTGCGGTGTAGGTCATGTGGACCAGTTCCGCTTCATCAGCGGCGGCCATCACCACCATGTTGGGCAGCGTTGCCAGATAGGTGATGTCGAACGATCCGGCATGGGTGCAGCCGTCCGCACCGACCAATCCGGCACGGTCAATTGCGAAACGGACCGGCAGGTTCTGGATCGCGACATCGTGCACGACCTGATCGTAGGCGCGCTGCAGGAAGGTCGAATAGATCGCGGCGAAGGGTCGCATGCCCTGCGCCGCAAGTCCGGCGGCAAAGGTTACCCCGTGCTGCTCGGCGATGCCGACGTCGAAGCTGCGATCCGGGTGGCGCTTGGCAAAGCGATCAACGCCCGTGCCAGACGGCATGGCCGCCGTGATCGCGCAAATGCGGCTGTCGGTGTCTGCCAGATCGGCCAGAGTGTCACCAAACACGTTCTGATAGGCGGGCGGACCGTCGGCGCTCTTCTTCTTTTCGCCAGTGATCACGTCGAATTTGGGCACGCCGTGATATTTGTCGGCGCTTTCCTCGGCGAATTTGTAGCCCTTGCCCTTGGTCGTGACGACGTGGATCAGCACCGGCCCTTCGGAAGTGTCACGCACATTCTCAAGCACCGGGATAAGGTGATCGAGATTGTGCCCGTCGATCGGCCCGACGTAGTAGAAGCCGAGTTCCTCGAACAGGGTTCCGCCCGTCACCATGCCGCGCGAATATTCCTCCGCCCGGCGCAGCCCTTCGTGCATGCGGCGGCTCATTTTCTTGACCGCACGCGAAGCGAGGCTGCGCAGGCCGAGATATTCGCTGGAGGACACCATCCGCGCGAGATAGGCGGACAGCCCGCCCACCGGCGGAGCAATCGACATATCGTTGTCATTGAGGATCACGACGAGGCGATTACCCGCGGCCGCCGCATTGTTCATCGCTTCATAGGCCATGCCGGCGCTCATCGCGCCGTCGCCGATCACGGCGATTCCGCGACCCGGCTTGTTGTTCAGCTTGTTGGCTATAGCAAAGCCGAGCGCAGCCGAGATCGAAGTGGACGAATGCGCCGCACCGAACGGATCGTATTCGCTTTCAGCACGCTTGGTGAAGCCCGAAAGGCCCCCTCCCTGGCGCAGCGTGCGGATACGATCACGGCGTCCGGTGATGATCTTGTGCGGGTAGCATTGGTGGCCCACGTCCCACACCAGCTTGTCGTCCGGCGTGTTGAAGACATAGTGGATCGCAACCGTCAGCTCGACGACGCCGAGACCGGAGCCGAGATGGCCGCCAGAGGTGCTGACCGCGTCGAGCATTTCGGCGCGCAGTTCGTCGGACAGTTGGCGCAGCTGTTCCGGTTTCAGCTTGCGGAGCTCTTCAGGTGTCGGGACCTGATCGAGCAATGGAGTTTCAGGCGGTCGATTCATAAAGTCAGGCCTACACCTTTGCGAAGGCAGTGTCGATAAACCCTTGAACCGCGCCGAAACGCGGCTCTCGGAATGGATTGGAATTCTGGAGGCGAAGTCGCGTCAGGCGCAGGTTTCGCAGAGACCGCGAATTTCCAGCACCGGGCGTTCGGGCTTGAACCCCTTGGAAGCGGCAAGCGCCCGGATCGTCTTGCTGACGGTTTCGTCATCGACATGCTTGGCTTCGCCGCATTCGTCACAGACGAGGAAAATGCAGTCATGTTCGCAACCCGGGTGCGAATTGGCGAGATAGGCATTCGCGCTTTCGACCCGCATCGAAAGATTGTTCGCCACGAACAGGTCAAGGATGCGGTAAATGCTGTTGGGCGCGACGCGCTTTCCGCGCTGGGCTGAAAGATTATCGGCGATGTCATAGGCCGAAACCGGCCGTTCGTGCTTTGCCAGTTCGGCAAACACCGCCTCGCGCATGCTCGTCCATTGTTCGCCGGAGGCAATCAGTGCGTCGCGCGCCGCCGCGATCAGTTCGGCTCCGCTGTGCTCTTCATGAGCGTGATGATGATGTGTCGCCATGCGGCCAATATAAGCGGCAGTGGCGCGGAACGCCAGACGCTCGGGCCCGGTCAGCCGTCGCGCAGAAACTCGGGGCGGAAGTCTGCCGGGAACATGACTTTCAGCGCGTCAACCTTGGGCTTGTCCCAGCGCAGGATGTATCCGTGGCTCGGATTCTTGGCCATGAAATCCTGATGATAGCGCTCCGCCGGATAGAAAGTGCGCTGCGCCTCGATCCGGGTGACGATCGGCCTGTCCCAGATGCCCGAACGCTCCATCTGTGCCAGATAGGCTTCGGCCACGGCGCGCTGTTCGGCGCTGGTTGGGATAATCGCGCTGCGGTAATGGGTGCCTACATCCGGCCCCTGACGGTTGCGCAGGGTCGGGTCGGCAACCACCGAAAAGAAAATGCGCAGCAGTTCGTCATAGCGGATGACGTAAGGATCGTATGTGATTTGCACCGATTCCGCATGGGCCGTTCCGCCGGCGATGATGCGGTTGTAGCTGGCGGTCGCGGCAGAGCCGCCGTGATATCCCGATACGGCGGACTTCACACCCTTCACATGGCTGAACACGCCTTCGACGCCCCAGAAACAACCGCCGGCGAAAATCGCCGTCTTCAACCCGGCGCCCTCCCTTGCGGTGCGCTGCGCAGCCGGAGCATTGACCGGCTTTTCCAGCGCCAGCGCGGGCGAGGGCAGCGAGGTGAATGCGAAGCCCGCGGCAGCCAGCGCCGCTGCGGCGAAGGGAAGGGCCAACTTCATTGCGCCACCTCAAGGGGTGCGATCTGGAATTCGGGAGACGGCTGCGGCGCCTCAAGCGGCTGGGCCGCACGGGCGGGCGTTTCGATATTGCCGCCCCACTGGTCGATTGTGGCCACCGCCACGATGAGCGAGCCGGCGACAAAGCCGATGCCGAAATTGCGAAACAGGTCAGAGGACAAAAGGTTCATGGCGCTCTCGCGGCGGTGATTTCATCGGGGCTGCAACGGCGGTTAAAAGCGGCGCGATTGCGCCACAATGAACGGCCCTGTCTTGCGACAGTTCGTTACTTTTACCGATTCAGTTACGTCCACCGGCGCCAAAAGATGCGCGAGAGCGGGTCAGGCCGCGCGATCAATGCCGGAAGTGGCGCATCCCTGTGAACACCATCGCGAGACCAGCCTCGTCCGCCGCGGCGATCACTTCGTCATCGCGGATCGAGCCGCCCGGCTGGATCACCGCGGTAGCGCCCGCCTCGGCTGCGGCGATCAGGCCGTCGGCAAAGGGGAAGAACGCATCCGATGCAACCGCACTGCCCTGTGTCCGGGGCACATCCCAGCCATAGGTTTCAGCCGCCTCGCGCGCCTTGATCGCAGCGATGCGCGCGGAATCGCGGCGGTTCATCTGGCCTGCGCCAATCCCCGCGGTCGCTCCGTCCTTGGCGTAGACGATCGCGTTCGATTTGACGTGGCGGGCGACGGTCCATGCGAACAGGCAGTCCTTCAGCTCCTGCTCGGTCGGCTCACGCTTGGTGACGACCTTCAGATCCGCCTCGGCAACCGCGCCATTGTCGCGCGACTGGATCAGCACGCCGCCCGCTATCGTCTTGAGCGCCAGTCCCGGACGCCGCGCATTGGGCAGCGCGCCGCATTCGAGCAAGCGCAGGTTCTTTTTCCTCGCAAAGATTTCGCGCGCCTCGGCACTGACGCTGGGGGCGATCACGACTTCGGTGAAGATGCTGGCGATGGCCTCTGCGGTGGCACCATCAAGTTCGGTGTTGACCGCGACGATACCGCCAAAGGCCGAAACGCTGTCGCATTGCAGCGCATCGTTCCACGCGTCGAGCAGCGATCCGCCTTGCGCCACGCCGCAAGGATTGGCGTGCTTGACGATGACAACCGCCGGATCCTGCCCGGCAAACTCCGCCGCCAGTTCAAGCGCCGCATCGGCATCGTTGAGGTTGTTGTAGGACAATTCCTTGCCCTGAAGCTGCTGCGCCTGCGGCACCCCGGCCGTGCCAACCGCTTGCGGAACGTAGATCGCGGCCGCCTGATGCGGGTTTTCGCCATAGCGCAGCGTGTCGGCGCGCTTGAAGGCGAGCGGCAAGGTGTCGGGAAACAGCGTCGGCTCGTCACTCGCGGCGGGCGAGAAGGCGAACCAGCTGGCGATGGCAGCGTCATAGGCGGCGGTGCGGGCATAGGCCTTGCCCGCCATGCGGGTGCGGAACGCCTGCGTGGTTGCACCGGCGTTCGCGTCCATTTCCTCGACCAAGGTGGCATAGTCTGCCGGATCGGTGAGAATGGTGACGAACCCGTGGTTCTTCGCAGCGGATCGCACCATAGAAGGCCCGCCGATGTCGATATTCTCGATCACTTCGGCGCGGTCGGCACCTTTGGCAACGGTCGCCTCGAACGGATAAAGGTTCACCACCACCAGATCGATCGCGCCGATATCATGCGCCTGCATCGCGGCGACGTGTTCATCATTGTCGCGCAGAGCCAGCAGGCCGCCGTGCACCTTGGGGTGCAGGGTCTTGACCCGTCCGTCCATCATTTCGGGAAAGCCGGTGAGGTCGGACACGTCACGCACATCCAGCCCGGCCTCGCGCAGCGTGCGCGCCGTGCCCCCGGTGCTCACCAGCTCGACTCCGCGCGCGGCCAGCGCCGCGCCAAGCTCTGCCAAACCGGTCTTGTCGGACACCGAAAGCAGTGCCCGCTTGATTGTCGCCTGTGTCATTTGTGGTGTTACCCCATTTTCTTGAGGAGCCAGGAGAATTGGCCTCCGCCGCGCGATGTCAGCCCCTCTATCACCAATTGTTCGGTTGCGTGAGGGCGTCCGTCACCGTCTACCCACAGGCTGTCCTCGCAGCTGAGCACGACCTCGGCTGCAGCATCGCCGCGCAGGCGGAATTGCCACAGGCGACCGTCAGGCGTCAGCAGGCTGGCCCCGCGCTTGTCCTCGGTCAGATGCGCTTCGACGCCCCGGCCCAGATGGAACCGGATCGCGAACCCGACCTTGCCCCTCTTGCCCTTGCGCGAGGCAGGCAGGAGGATGTCCTCGCCTGCCAGTTCGGTTCCGTCGCTGCGCAGTGTCAGGATGCGATTATGCGTCAGGCCGAACCGCGCGGCATAGCCATCGTGGCTGGCTTCAACCCGCATCGCTTCGCGACCGTTCTGTTCGATCAGGCGGCGCTCCACCTCTACCGTTTCCGCACCCCGGCCAAGCTTGCCGTGGAGCAGGACGGCGGTGCTGTTGGCATCATCCAGAACGAGAGTGGAATGCGCCGCTGTTGCCCGCAAAGCCTGTCCGATGCGCGAAGGCACCTGCCCGCCTGCCATTGCCGCGCCGCCACAATTGACGATCAGGCGCGATGGGCCGTCCGACATCTCGAATGCCAGTGTCGAGGCGCAGCCACAACGAGTGTGGCGAGCACGAGGCGGAGGGCCCGCATCGAACTGCACTGTGGTCTGCCCGCCGCGCAGGCGTTGAAAGCCCCAATGCTGCGGATCGTTGAGCGGACGGGTACGAATGCCCGATGCGACGATCAATGCGGCCACGCGGTCGGCCGAGATTGCGCCTTGCCCTTGCCAGTTGCCCAGCCCGCCGTCGCCATGGCGCAGGGCCAGCAGAGGCGGCACCAGCAGTTCGCGCATGACCCAGAGGGCTTCGGGCGCTTCGCGATCCACCGCCTCATAACAGGCGATCAGATCAGTCAGGATGCGGATTGCGTCCATTTGCGCCGCCGGACAACGCGACAGCGTGCCGCCGTCTTCCGCCACCAGTTCGCCCAGCGCGCGGATCAATGCGGCTTCGCCATACAGGCGACGCGGCCTGCCTTCGGGCAGCAACAGGCCCGCAGCGGTAACGGCGGCCCATCCCGCCACCTGTGCCAACCCCGCGCCGCTGCGCAGCGCCTTGCGATCGAGCCAATGCGCGGTTTCCTCGATCGCTTCAAGCAAGCGTGGCTTGAGCGTTCCGTCCTGACCAGCCAGAACCAGCGGAGCGTGCACCAGCCAGGCCATCAGCCGCAGGCCGGTGTTCTCCACATCCCACGCAGGGCCCTTGCCGGGGTGGGGATTGGCATCAAGCCAGCGTGCCGTGATCCGCTCGGCAATCGGGATACAATCCTCACGCGGCGCGCTTGCGGCGAGATCGGTCAGCCACGAAAAGCTATGCACCATCCGTTCAAGACCGGGGCTGAGCCGCGCGCCCGGTTCTAGGTCAAGCTGCCCGATCGGCTGTTTCACCCCATGGGCGAGGAAATGGCCCGCGCGCAGGGCGATGCCCGCCGCACGATCACCAGTGACCGGGCTGTTGACCGTGGCCAGCACCCTGATCGCCGAGGGCCGGCGGAACGGCGCTGCCAATGCATGCCCGGGAACGCCCATGCGATAGGCCAGCCGGATCAGCGCCTCGCCCGGTCTGGTGCGGGGTGCAATGACATCGGTCAGCGCCAGAGCGCGGGATGTTGCGATCGGTTCTGCCGGGAACGCCGGAACGCCATCATCGCGCAGGACTTCTTCGGATTCGCCCAGGGCGATAGCCGAACGATCATCGCTCGATTCCAGCGCCTCGGCTTCACCTCCCTTGGCATGGCCGAACAGGGTTTCCATCATTCGCCCCCCTTGAGCGCCGCGATATTGGCGGCGTAGCAATCCGGTCCGCCCTTGAAGGTAGCCGATCCGGCGACCAGTACGTCCGCTCCCGCGTCGACACACAGCCGCGCGGTCTCGGCATTGACGCCGCCGTCCACTTCGAGATGGATTTCACGCCCGGTCGCCTCGATCATCGCGCGGATGCGGCGGATCTTTTCCAGTTGCGAATGGATGAAGCTTTGCCCGCCAAAACCCGGGTTGACGCTCATCACCAGCACCAGATCGACAAGATCCATGAGATTGTCGAGCACCTCCACCGGCGTGCCTGGATTGATCACCGCGCCTGCCTTCTTGCCCAGTGCCCGGATCGCCTGAAGCGTGCGATGCACGTGCGGCCCGGCTTCTGGATGGACGGTGATGATGTCCGCCCCCGCCTCGGCAAAGGCTTCGAGATAGGGGTCAACCGGTGAGATCATCAGGTGGACGTCAAAGGTCTTGGCGGTGTGCGGACGCAAGGCCTTGACCACATCGGGGCCAATCGTGAGATTGGGCACGAAATGGCCGTCCATGACGTCGATATGAATCCAGTCGGCACCAGCGGCATCGACAGCGCGCACTTCCTCGCCCAACCGCGCGAAGTCAGCGGAAAGGATCGAAGGAGAGATCAAGGGTGCTGGCATGGTTAACAAACGCGCCTTTTCGTTTGCATTTCGCCTTACGGCAGGCGCGAATCACGCAGCAAGCATCGCGCACTGGCTTTTCCCCCGTGGACTTGCGTAGAAACCCTCAGTTTTGGCGCGATCAAGGCATCGGATGAGCGCACCTTGACCGGCCAGTTCAGCCGCAATTCAGCCCGAAAACGGCAATAAGGGTTTAAATCAAAGAGCTGTTCCGTCTTAATCTGGGGCGGAGAACGGCTCCCGGAAAAGGTTTCAGGAACTGCTACACATGACCACTTCGAATGCGAAGATGCGATATTTTGCGAGCGGAGCGATGGCGGTCGCGGCCCTTGCGCTTGGCACCGCCGTGCCCATGCAGACTGCGCTTGCCCAGGCCGCTTCGACCGGGGACTATCGCAACATCATTTCGAACAACATGCGCTCCTGCGCGCCCGGTGCAGGCCCGGCGGTGCGGGTGACGATCAACGGCGTCAAGAATTCATCGGGCAAAGTCCGCGTGCAGGTCTATAACGGGACCAAGGCCGACTGGCTGGAAAGCGGACGCTGGCTCAACCGGATCGAAATGCCCGCACGCGAAGGGCGCATGACGGTGTGCATGCCCGTCCCGTCCAGCGGACCCTACGCCATTGCCGTGCGCCACGATGTCAACGGCAACGGATCGACTGATATCCGGACCGATGGCGGCGCGATGTCGAACGATCCTTCGATCAGCATCTTCAACCTTGGCCGTCCGGGGATCGAAAAAACCCGCTTCAACGTCGGCCAAGGGGTCGAAACCATCAACGTCACAATGCGGTATTTCGGCTGAAATCCCGCTTCAGCGCGGATTCTTGCGATGCTTGCGCAGGTCCCACAGCACCTTCGGAGCTGACAGGATCGGGTGACGTTCCCTGAACGGGGTGATCTCCACCGGCATCCCTGTGTGCCGTTCGATCTTCCACGCAGCGTAACGCGCCGCGCCTTCGAAAGTGGTGCTGGCCTTTGCCAGACGGGCGAAATTCAAAGGCTTGCCCAGACGCTGGCGCCGCTTCCACCAGGTCCGGATGCGGCGCTGCTCACTCGCGGCGAGGCTGGGCGAGATGCGCTCACCCTCGCGGCGGAACGAAACCCCGGCTGCCGCAAGAGCAAGCGGTAGTAACCCGGCGAAATGGCCTTGATTGACGGTGAGAATATCGTTCTCACGCCCCGGCTTTTCGACCCTGAATTCCGCCTTGTAAGTCGCGCGAAACAGCGCCCGCCAGTAATCCTCCGCAGTCCCGGTGACGGGGCCGATGGCGACGGCAAGCCGGGCTGCAGTCATCGCCGCAGCGGCAATCGCTTCTTCGACCTGCTGCCGCGCCGCAGCGTCCGCAGACCAAACCAGAGCGCTGGGCTGCACGAAGCGCGCCCAGATGGTGGTGTCGGCAAGCTCGCCTGCTGCAGCCTCGACAAAGGTCGAAAGCGCCATTGTCGCTACCTTGGCGCGCAGGGTCTGCCCCTCGTGCGACCTTTCGTGATAGCTCACCCGCGGCCAGATGCGCTCGCGCTGCTCACCGGGCAGAAGCACGTAGAAATCGAGCACCCCGTCAAGCGATCGGGTGCGTAGGTTCGAGCCGTAAAACAGGACTGCCAATGCCCCCTGTTCGCTTGCGAGCACCTCGGCGAAGGCACGCACGGCGGGGTCGATCGGCGCATCAAGGCTCGCCGCGATCCGCGATGCCAGTGTTTCGTGATGGTCTGGGGTTTCGGCCATGGGCCGGGCCTTGGCCTCAAGGAGTTACGAATTCAAGTTCCGGCCCCTGCGCGATCCGGTATTTCCCGGCGGGGAAGGCTTCGCCATCGAAGATGAACTGGTCATCGATATCGAGCGTGAATTGCGGCGTGCTGACCTGGTGGATACCGTTTTCGCGCTGGCGCTTCGACACCTTGCCGCGCAGGACAGCAGGCACCATCATCGTCGCGCGCCGGGGAATCTGATCGAGCGCGACCAGCTTCAACCCCTTGCAAAGATTGCCGAACGGCCTGATCCCGGCAGGCAGGTTCTCCAGCGTGGTGGCAAACAGCAGCTGGCGCCATTCCGGATCGCCCTGCCCGCTGTGCTCCATCGGCGCTTCGGCGCTGCCAAGCGCAATCTTCATCCGCGCACCCCGGCGCCACGGATTAGCGCGCGAGGCGAACAGCCACTGCAGGAACCCCCACATAACCGTGACCGCAACCGCCATCGAATTGAACGCGCCCAGCCGGTGCGCGCTTTGGCCGGCCTGCGTCGCAGTGGTGAATGCCCCGGCCCCCAGAATGAAGCCCAGCACCCGGCTGCTGGCATCGTCACCGGCAAGCGAAATCTCTATCGGGCGGCGAATGGTACGGTTGCCATTTTCCATCGCGTCGATCGCGTTCTGCAGCGTCCAATCGGTAGGAACACCGAGATCCACTGTCAGGGCGTTGGTCTTGCCCTTTGGCAGGACGGCAATCGCGGGCCAGTGATCGTCGAAAATCCCGGCGCCGCAGGTAAGCACATCGCGCACCGTCCCATCGCCGCCATTGATTACCAGCAGATCGATCTCGCGTTCGGCCAGTTCGGCCAGCGCCGAGGGAAGCTGCGATCGGTCACCCGGTTGCGCAATATGGACATGCGGACTGATGCCGCAGTCGAAGTCGGCACCCTGATTGCGGTGACTGCGCGGATTATAGATCACGCCGACGCGCGGCGCCTCGCCCGGCTCGCGCTGGCGGCGCGAGCGTGAAACCGCACCTTCGCGGGCGTCCACCCGCGGCAGTTGTGCAAATTCGTAAATAGGCGTCGCCATCAGCATCCTTTAGTTAGCCACCGGGCATAATTCCACCGCGATGTTGACTTCAAGTTGCAATATTCGCGCGGTGTCGCTGCGGAGTTACAACCGAATCAGCGCCTAGCTGACGGGTGGCCGCGCCGGATGGGGGCCGGATCGTCGCAGCGCATTCGCACTGGTTTCGCGGCGGATCGACGCTAATCTCGCCCCATGTTGACAGAATCGCTGCTCCAATCCGCCAGCCAGCTCGCCCCGCAGGTCATTGCGTTGCGCCGTGCGATCCATGCCGAACCGGAACTGGGCCTCCACTGCCCTCTGACGATGGCGAAGGTGCGCGAAGCTTTGGCCGATTTGCCGCTCGAATGGCGCTCAGGCCCTTCAACCACAGGTGCGGTGGCGACCTTGAAAGGCGGCAAGGCCAGCGAGCGATCGCCCCGCGTGTTGCTGCGTGGCGATATGGATGCGCTGCCGATGGACGAAAAGACCGACCTCGATTTCGCCTCCACCATTCCGGGGCGGATGCACGCCTGCGGGCATGATACGCATACGGCGATGCTGGCGGGGGCGGCGCGGCTGTTGGCGGCAAAGCGCGAGGAGCTGGCCGGCACGGTCGATTTCATGTTCCAGCCCGGGGAAGAGGGGCACCATGGCGCGCGCTTCATGCTGGAGGACGGACTTATCGATCCACTGCCGGATGCCGCCTTTGCCCTGCATATCATGCCCAACGCCCAGTTTGGCGTGCTCGCCGGGCGCGCCGGGCCGCTTATGGCGGCCGCCGACCAGTTCACCATCACCGTGCGCGGCAAGGGCGGCCATGCCTCCATGCCGCATGACTGCGCCGATCCCATCCCCGCCGCCGCCGCCATCATCGGCGCGATCCAGGCGATGGTCACACGGCGCTTCAACGCGGCCAGCGCTGTCGTCATCACCGTGACCCGCATCGCCGCCGGAACCACTTTCAATGTGATCCCCGATGATGCCGTTCTGCAAGGAACAATTCGGACCTTGTCGGCCGAGCACCGGGAAAAGGTGCATGCCCTTTTGCGGGAGACCGCAGCACAGACGGCGCTCGGTTTTGGGGTGGAGGCGGAATGCGAAATCGTTCCGGGCTTCCCCGTCACCGTCTGCGACGAACGCGCGGTGCGCCTCGGAGCCAAGGTCGCGCGCGAAATTGCCGGAGTGCAGGGATGGCGCGATCTGCCCGCGCCGATCATGGGGGCGGAAGACTTCTCCTACATCCTGGAGAAGGTGCCGGGAGCGATGTTCTTCCTCGGTGTAGCTCCCGACGGCGACAATTGGAGCCAGTGCTGCGCAATCCATTCGCCGCGCATGCATGTCGATGAAGGCGCTTTGCCGCGCGGCGTAGCCATGCTGGCCGGATGCGCGCTCGAATTCATCGAAAACGGCTTTGCTGATAGCTCTGGACAGTGATGATTGGCAGCCCCGGCTATCGGGGGCCTCGGTAATGGAACACGACCCCACATGCCTCTGGGAGCGAGGCGATCCTGCGGAGGAAATGCAAGCTCAAACCGCCAAGATTGCGGGGTTTCTTCAACCGTCAGCGAACTGTGATGAGTGAGTAAATGGTGCCAGAAGAGGCATCACATTCGAACTTCTTTTCCGTTTAATTTCTGATGTTTAGATATTTCGGTCAAGCTGAAAAGCCCGCAAAAGGCCCGCAAAATCCCTCTAATGTATTGGTTCG